>MDTD01180675.1_pt1 | contig 72460 bp, 70 predicted proteins | sample 811221 | NCBI WGS metagenome assembly MDTD01 (sample SAMN05326646, study PRJNA326480) | marine metagenome | isolation source: seawater | place: Pacific Ocean: South West | collected 2011 | reverse complement strand
GCGGCGGCCCGCCGATGGTCGAGGGACTTGCCGGATCGGAGGCCGCCGCCCTGCTGGACGCGGGGCGGCCCGCCGATGCCGCCGCGCTGCTGGCCGCACCGGCCCAGGCGCCATCCGCCGATGCCGAACTGCTGTCGCTTCTGGGCGCCGCGCTGCTGGCCGATGGCCGGCCGGAACAGGCCCTGCCCGTGCTGCAGCGGGCCATCGGCCTGGACCCCGGGCATCGCGGCGCGCAGCTCCATGCCGGCCATGCCCGGCAGGCGTTGGGCGATCTGGCCGCCGCGGAAGCCCATCATCGCGCCGCCCTGCGCGACGACCCGGCCTGGCCCCCGGCGGTGATCGGCCTCGCCACTGTCCTGCAGGAAGCCGGCGACGATGACGCCGCGACGGAGATGTTCGACCGCGCCGCCGCCGCCGCGCCGGAGCAGGCACAGCTGCGCTGGAACCGCGCGCTGCATGACCTGCTCTGCGGCCGCTACGCGGCGGGCTGGGACGGCTATGTCAGCCGCTGGCAGGTGCCGGACTTCCCGACGCCGGCGCAGGAAACCGGGCTGCCGGCCTGGAACGGCGAGGACCCGGCAGGACGGCACCTGTTCGTCTGGCCGGAGCAGGGCCCCGGCGACGAGATCATGTTCGCCAGCTGCCTGCCCGACCTTCTGGCTGCCGGGGCGGAGGTGACCCTGCAGACCGGGCCGCGGCTGGCGCCGCTCTTCGCGCGTTCCTTTCCCGGACTGCGGGTAACGACGGCGGCCAACCCGCCACCTTCCGCCACGGCGGCCCTGCCGATCGGCGACCTGCCGCGGCACTACAGGCAGCGCGAGGCGGATTTTCCCGCAAGGCCCGCTTTCCTGGCCGCGGACCGGCAGGCGGTTGCGGACTGGCGGGCCCGTTGGCGCGATGCCAGCGGCGCCGGCGGCACGGTCGTGGGCCTGTCCTGGCGCGGCGGCGTGACGCCGGGCGAGCGCCGGCGCCGTGGCGCCACCCTGGAGGACTGGTCGCCGGTGCTGCGCCTGCCTGGACTTGTCTGGGTCAACATGCAATACGGCGCCGACGCCGCGGCGCGGTTCGCGGCGGCGGCGGAGATCTACGGCATGACCGTCGTCGACGGCCCGGACCCGGCCGGCGACCTGGACGCGCTGGCCGCAGCCGTTGCCGCGACCGATGCCGTCGCCTCGATGGCGAACACGCTGGTGCATCTGGCCGGCGGGCTGGGCCGGCCCTGCCTTGCCGTCGTGCCCGCGGCGCCGAGCTGGCGCTGGCAGCGGGCGCGGCTCGACAGTCCCTGGTACCCGACCGCCCGCCTGGTCCGGCAGGGACAGGACGAGGCCTGGCCGCAGGTGATGTCGCGCGCCGCCGATATCCTGTCCGGCCTGCTGCGCGACGGCCGGACGGCGGCAGAGGAGCCTGACGATGAGCGATGAGATCCCCCTGTATGTCGGCTTCGATTCCCGGGAGGCGATCGCCTACGAGGTCTGCCGCCACTCGGCGGAGCGCCATGCCAGCCGGCCGGTGCGGGTGGCGCCGCTGGTGCAGGAGGAGCTGCGGTCGGCGGGCCTGTACTGGCGGGAAAAAGACCCGCTTGCCTCGACCGAATTCACCTATACCCGCTTCCTGGTGCCGCATCTGGCCGGCTTCCGCGGCTGGGCCCTGTTCTGCGACTGCGATTTCCTGTGGCTGGGCGATATCGCCGAACTGTACGACCTGCGCGACGACAGGTTCGCGGTGATGTGCGTGCATCATGATCACCGCCCGCCGGAAACGGTGAAGATGGATGGCGCGGTGCAGACCCGCTACCGGCGCAAGAACTGGTCCAGCATGGTGCTGTACAATTGCGGCCATCCGGCCAATGCGGTGCTGACGCCGGAGCTGGTCAATGCCTCGACCGGCGCCTTCCTGCACCAGTTCCAGTGGCTGGAGGACGACCTGATCGGGGCGGTGCCGGAAACCTGGAACTGGCTGGAAGGCTGGTGCACGCCGCCGGCGGACGCGCCGCCGAAGGTGGTGCACTACACCCGCGGCGGGCCCTGGTTCGCGCAATGGCAGGACGTCACCTACGGCGATCTCTGGCTGCAGGAAGAGGCGGCCGTGAAGGCGGGCGGCTGACAGCGGCGACCGCCGCCACCGATACTTGAAGCCTGGGCGGGTGCACCTATGATCGCCGCCCGTTGCCGGACCGTGCAACGACCGAGTTCAGCCTTCCCGCCGGGACCGCGCCCGCGGGACCCGTGATTCCCGAGGTCAGAAGATGTCGCGCTACAACGCGAAGACAGTCGAAGAGAAATGGCAGGCCGTCTGGAACGAGAAGGGCACGTTCCAGGTGCCGGACGATGCGCCGGGCGAGCGCTACTACGTCCTTGAGATGTTCCCCTATCCGTCGGGGCGCATCCATATGGGGCATGTCCGCTGCTATACCCTCGGCGACGTCGTCGCCCGCTACAAGCGGGCGCAGGGCTGCGCGGTGCTGCACCCGATGGGCTGGGACGCGTTCGGCCTGCCGGCGGAGAATGCCGCGCGCGAGCGCGGCGTGCATCCGCGCGAATGGACCTACAGCAACATCGCCGCGATGCGCGCCGAGCTGCAGCGCATGGGCCTGTCGCTGGACTGGTCGCGGGAACTGGCGACCTGCCATCCCGGCTATTACCGGCACCAGCAGGAACTGATCCTGGACCTGCTGGACGGCGGCCTGCTGTACCGCCGCGCGGCGGAGGTGAACTGGGACCCGGTCGACCAGACCGTGCTGGCCAACGAGCAGGTGATCGACGGCCGCGGCTGGCGCTCCGGCGCCCTGGTGGAGAAGCGCAAGCTGGAGCAGTGGTTCTTCCGGATCACCGCCTTCAACGACGAGCTGCTGGAGGCACTGGACCGGCTGGAGCGCTGGCCCGACCGGGTGCGCAACATGCAGCGCAACTGGATCGGCCGCTCGCGCGGCGCACAGGTCCGCTTTCCGGTCAGCGGCCGGACGCCCGGCAGCACGGACGGCGGCATCGCCGAGGTCGAGGTCTTCACCACCCGCCCCGACACCCTGTACGGCGCGAGCTTCATCGCCCTGGCGCCGGACCACCCGCTGGCGCTGGAGGTGGCCGCGCGCGACCCCGCGGCGCAGGCCTTCGTCGAGGAATGCCGCCGCACCTCCACCGCCGAGGCGGCGATGCAGACGCAGGAGAAGCGCGGCTACGATACCGGCCTGACGGTGCGCCACGTGCTGGCGGGCGATGGCTGGAGCCATGGCGACCTGCCGGTCTACATCGCCAATTTCGTGCTGATGGGCTACGGCACCGGCGCGATCTTCGGCTGTCCGGCGCATGACCAGCGCGACCTGGACTTCGCGCGCGCCTACGGGCTGCCGGTACGGCAGGTGGTGCAGGCCGCCGACGGCGCGCCCGACGGGATCGGCGCAGAGGCCTATGTCGACGACAGCGAGGAGGCGCGGATCGTCAATTCCGCCTTCCTGGACGGGCTGACGGTGCCGGAGGCGAAGGACCGGGTGATCGCCCGGCTGGAGGCACTGGGCTGCGGCACCGGTGCGATCACCTATCGCCTGCGCGACTGGGGGATCAGCCGGCAGCGCTACTGGGGCTGCCCGATCCCGGTGGTGCACTGCCCGTCCTGCGGCCTGGTCCCGGTGCCGCGGGCGCAGCTGCCCGTGGAACTGCCGGAGGATGTCCGCTTCGACGTGCCGGGCAACCCGCTGGATGCGCATCCGACCTGGAAGCATGTCGACTGCCCCAGCTGCGGCGGGCCGGCACAGCGGGAAACCGACACCTGCGACACCTTCGTCGATTCGAGCTGGTATTTCGCCCGCTTCTGCAGCCCGCGGGCGGAAACCCCGCTGCCGCGGGAGATCGTCGATCCCTGGCTGCCGGTGGACCAGTATATCGGCGGCATCGAGCATGCGATCCTGCACCTGCTCTATGCCCGCTTCTTCGTGAAGGCGCTGCGCCAGGTCGGCAAGATCGCGGTGGAGGAGCCGTTCGCCGGCCTGTTCACCCAAGGGATGGTCTGCCACGAGACCTACCGCGCGGAGGGTGGCGGCTGGCTGTCGCCGGACGAGGTGACCAAGGATGCGACCGGCGCGCTGGTGGCGGCAGCCGACGGCCGCCCGGTCACCGCCGGCCGGTCGGAGAAGATGTCGAAGTCGAAGCGCAACACCGTCGATCCGGGCGCCATCATCGAGCAGTACGGCGCGGACACCGCGCGCTGGTTCATGCTGTCCGACAGCCCGCCGGAGCGCGACCTGGAATGGACCGAGGACGGCGTCGCCGGTGCCTGGCGGTTCACCCAGCGGCTGTGGCGGCTGCAGGAGGATGCGGTGGCGCTGCTGCGCGATGCCGCGTCGGACGATATCGACCCCGATGCCCTGGACGCTGCGGACCTGGCGGACTGGGCGGCGGAGCTGCGGCGCGGCACCCACAAGGCGGTCGCCAATGTCACCGCCACCCTGGAGGTCTTCCACTTCAACAAGGCGGTGGCGGAGATCCATTCCTTCGCCAACCTGCTGGCCGGGGCGAAGCCGAAGGGCGGCCTGACCGCGGCCGATGCGGCGGTGCTGCGCCGCGCGCTGGAACGCATGGCGGTCCTGATCGGACCGATGATGCCGCACCTGGCGGAGGAGATCTGGTCGCAGCTGGGCCATGACGGCCTGCTGGCGGACCAGCCCTGGCCGAAGGCGGACCCCGCCTTCCTGGCGCAGGACCAGGTGACCATCGGCGTGCAGGTCGCCGGCAAGCTGCGCGCCACCCTGACGGTGCCCCGCGACGAGGACCAGGAGACCCTGCGCGAGGCGGCGCTGGCCAATGACAATGTCCGCCGCGCGATCGGCGACAAGGCGGTCCGCAAGGTGATCGTCGTGCCCAACCGGATCGTCAATGTCGTGGTCTGAGGCAAGCCGCCGGCGGATCCTCGCCGGCGCGGCCGCCGGCCTGGCGGCCGCCCTGCTGTCCGGCTGCGGCTTCCGGCCGCTGTACGGCGAGCAGGCGAGCGCGGCGGCGCCGGCGGAACTGGCGCAGATCCAACTGCCGCGGCCCAGCTCCCGGCTGGCGCAGCTTGTCTATGTGCCGCTGGCCGACCGGCTCAACCCCTCCGGCCGCCAGGTCGAGAAGCGCTATCGCCTGGACCTGGCGTTGAGCGAAACGGAATCGGGCGTGCTGATCACCCGCAGCGACGAGGTGACCCGCATCAACCTGACCCTGTTCGCGGCCTTCGCCGTGGTCGACCTGGAGGAGAATGTCAGGCTGTTCGACGGTACCGCGAAATCGGTCGCCTCCTACAACGTGCTGCGGTCGGACTATGCCAACCTGACGGGCTATGACGATGCGCGCGAGCGCGCAGCGGCCGACCTTGCGGAACAGCTGTCGCTGCGCATCGGCGTCTATTTCTCCGATCCGCAACGGCGCTGAGCGGCCGCGGTAAGGGAGGAGCCGCCGCGCGATGGTGAAGCTGACCGGCGCCCGGGCCGACCGGTTCATCGCCCGCCCGGATCCCGGCATCCAGGCCGTGTTGCTGTTCGGCAGCGACCGCGGCCTGGTCCGCGAACGCGCCCTGAAGCTAGCCGGCACCGTCACGGACGACCTGCAGGATGCGTTCCGGGTGGTGACCCTGACCGGGGACACCCTGTCGGACGACCCCGCGCGCCTGGCGGACGAGGCCGCCTCCATGGCGTTCGGCGGCGGACGCCGGGTGGTGATGATCTCCGGTGTCAGCGACAAGCATGGAAAACTGTTCGCGGGCTTCCTGGACGCACCGGCGGGCGACGCCCTCATCGTGGTCGAGGCCGGCGAGCTGACCCCCCGCTCCAGCCTGCGCAAGGCGTTCGAGGGCGCCGCGGCCGGCGCCGCGATCGGCTGCTATGCCGACGACCGGGCCGGGCTGGACCGGTTGATCGACGAGGTGCTGGGCGGCGCCGGGATCGGCGTCGATCCCGGCGCCCGCAGCTATCTGGTGGAGCATCTGGGCAGCGACCGGATGGTCAGCCGCAGGGAACTGGAGAAGCTGGTTCTCTATGCCGGGGCGGCGCGGGAACTGACCCTGGAGGATTGTGCCGCGGCGATCGGCGACAGCGGCGCCCATACCCTGGACGACACGATCTTCGCCGCGGCCGATGGCGATGTCGCGGGTCTTGAACAGGCGCTGGATCGCAGCTTCCTGGCAGCGGAGAGTCCGATCTCCCTGATCCGCGCCATGCAGCGCCACCTGCAGCGGCTGCAGCTTGCCGCGGCGGAGCGCAGTGGCGGGCAGCCCGACGATTCGGTGATCGGCCGGATGCGGGTGCATTTCAGCCGGCGGTCGTCGATGAAGCGGCAGCTGTCGATCTGGTCCCCGGACCTGGTGTCGCAGGCGATCGACATCGCGATGGAGGCGGAGCGCGACTGCAAGACCACCGGGATGCCCGACCGGACGATCTGCCGGCGGGCCTTGCTGCGAATCGCCCTGGCCGCACGAAGCCGGGCGGGCCGGCGCTACTGACGGCCGGCCGCAGCCCTATCAAAATTTGGACAGTGGTGTTTTTCTTTTTAAAATCAATACGTTAATCGACTTTCACGGCGTGCGTCGACAAAGTTTGATCCGGTACGCCTCGGGTCGTCCGGGGTCCGGATCAGTCGTCGCGCAGGGCGCCGAGCTCCGCTTCCAGCACATCGGCAAGCTCTTCGTCGTCGATCGGGTCCTCGTCCGCTTCGCTTGCCCTACCAGCGCCGCCCTCCAGAACCTGGATCAGGGCATCGAGCTGTTCCAGGCCGCCATAGGCGATCCGGACCTCGCCGCTGCGCCCGGCATGCCGGATCGAGACCTTCATCCCCAACCCGTTGGACAGCCGCGCCTCAAGGTCCTGGATATCGGCGTCGCCGCCGGCCGCCGCGCGGCCCTTCGCCTTGCCCTTCGGCGCTGCGCCGCCCTGCCGGGCCCCGGCCGCCAGCGCCTCCGCCTGCCGGACGGAAAGATCCCCGGAGACGATCTTCTTCGCCAGCCCGAGAGGATCCTCGGCCGTGACCAGCGCACGCGCATGCCCGGCCGAGAGCCGGCCGTCGGACAGGTAGGACTGCACCTCCGTCGGCAGTCCCAGCAGCCGGATCAGGTTGGCGACATGGCTGCGGCTCTTGCCGATCGCCTCGGCCACCTTTTCCTGGGTATAGCCGAATTCGTCCATCAGGCGCCGGTAGCCGCGGGCCTCCTCCAGCGCATTCAGGTCGGCGCGCTGGACATTCTCGACGATCGCGATTTCCAGGGCGGCGACATCGGTGATCTCGCGCACGACCACCGGCACGTCGTGCAGCCCGGCGCGCTGCGCGGCCCGCCAGCGGCGTTCACCGGCGATGATCTCGAACCGCTCGCCCTCCGCCGGCGTGCCGGCCGGCAGCGGACGCACCAGAAGCGGGATCAGCACGCCCTTGGCGCGGACGGATTCCACCAGGTCAGCCAGCGCATCTTCGTCGAAATGCCGCCGGGGCTGATAGGGATTGGGCTTCAGGTCGCTGACCGCGAGGATCCGGTCCGGTGCGATGCGGGCCCCCTCGCCGGCGCCGTCCGTCCCGGCGCCTGCGGCCACGATCGCCGGCTCATCGCCCAGCAGGGCGGCAAGACCGCGCCCGAGCCCTTTCCGTTTGGCTTTGTTGTCGGCCATTGGCCCTCCATACCTGCTGACAGTCCGGCCCTACCGGCCGGCCGGCGCCATCGCTGCGGCTGTCGGCGACCGGCTCCCCGGCCGGGATCTCCGGCCCGGGATTTCGGGCCCGGGATTTCGGGCCCGGGATTTCGGGGTTTGCGCCCGTTGCGTCCGCTGCGGGACCGGCAGCGCCGCTATGCGGCCTTGTTGGCCTGGGCGCGTTCCCGACGGATCACCTCCCGCGCCAGCTGCATATACGCCTCGCTGCCCGGGCATTTCATGTCATAGACCAGCGCCGGCTTGCCATGGCTCGGCGCCTCCGACAGCCGCACATTGCGGGGAATCACGGTCTCGTAGACCTGGTCGCCCATATGCTCGCGCACATCGCTGGCCACCTGCTCCGACAGGTTGTTCCGGCGGTCGAACATGGTGAGCACGATGCCATGCAGTTCCAGCCGCGGGTTGTAGGAGGCCCGGACCCGCTCGACGGTGCGCAGCAGCTGGCTGAGGCCTTCCAGGGCGAAGAACTCGCATTGCAGCGGCACCAGGACGGCATCCGCCGCCACCAGGCCGTTGATCGTCAGCAGGGACAGCGATGGCGGGCAATCGACCAGCACATGGTCGTAATCGGCCGGCAGGCCGGCAATCGCCTTCTGGAGCTGGCGCTGGGGCTCCGCCTCGTCGGCAAGCTCGATCTCCGCGCCGGAAAGATCCACCGTCGATGCCACGAGGTCGAGGCCGGGGACCACAGTGGCCAGGGCGGCCTGCCGCAATCCGGTCTGGCCGGTAAGGACCTCGTAGGTTGTCACGGTGCGGTCGCTGCGCGCGACGCCAAGGCCGGTCGAGGCATTGCCCTGCGGGTCGAGGTCGATCAGCAGGACCTTTTCGCCGATCGCCGCCAGCGCGGTGCCCAGGTTGATCGCCGTGGTGGTCTTGCCCACGCCGCCCTTCTGGTTGGCAAGACAGATCACCCGGGCGCGCGGGCCGTTGCCGGCTCCGCCCCGCTCCGACGGGCGCGGTGTCGCGTCGGCCTCGCGTTCGGCCATTGCTGTCTCCTTGGATCTGGCTCAGCAGAGATGTCTTGGCCATGTCCGGACCGGCCAGCTGCCGGGTCCGGCACCGCCGGGTCCGCCTTGTGAAGCCCCTTAGGCGGGTCAAGCCCCGTGGCCGGTTGCATCCTCCGGCGACACGTCTCCCGCCGGCGACATGTTTCCATCCGCCGCCGCTTTGCTCCGCGGTACCGGGTGGGTGATGCGCAATACGACGCTGTCCGGATGTGTCAGGCTGCCCGAGGGCGTTGCGTCGAATATCCAGGATTCCGCCGCGGTGGTCAATTCGTCCTGCCAGCGCGCGCCCTTCTGGAACAGCCCCACCGTCTCGCTCCCGAAGAATGGTGCGGACAGGGCCAGCAACTCCGGCAGGGGTGCCAGGGCCCGCGCCGAAACGACCGCAAAATCGCGCATTTCCGGGTCGCCATGCAGGTCTTCGATGCGGCAGTTGCGGATCTCGGCCCGTGCCCCGGTGGCGCGTGCCGCCTCCCGGAGGAAGGCGCATTTCCGGCTGTCGCTTTCGACCAAGGTCACCTCCCGGTCGCCGCAGATGGCAACGACAAGTCCCGGCAGTCCGGCCCCGGAGCCGAGGTCCAGCCACCGCCCGTCCGCCGGGGCCTGGCGAAGAAGCTGCGCCGAATCGGTGATGTGTCGTTGCCAGATATCCCTCTCGGTGCCGCGCCCGATGAGGTTCAGGGCCTTCTGCCATTTGCGGAGCAGGGCGACATAGCCCTCCAGGCGCGCCATTGTTTCACGTGAAACATCGCAGGCTGCGCGCACCGCTTCCGGCGAATCCGCCACGCCCCTAACCCTGCGCCAATTGCGGCACCCCCGCCCCCGACCGGCGGACATGGCCCAGCAGCACGGTCAGCGCCGCCGGCGTCACCCCCGAAATCCGGGAAGCCTGCGCCAGGCTAGCCGGCCGGCTGGCTGCCAGCTTCTGCTGCACCTCCCGCGACAGGCCGGGCACGGAGCCATAGTCCAGATCGTCCGGAAGAAGCAGCGCCTCGTCCCTGCGGAACGCCCGGATATCCGCGTCCTGCCGCTGCAGATAGCCCGCATAGAGAGAATCGGTCCGGACCTGGTCGCCGATATCCGCAGGAATCCGACCGAGTGCCGGCCAGACCGCCGCCAGACGGGACACCGACATATCCGGCAGGGCAAGAAGATCGGCGGCCGACCGGGCCTTGCCATCCTGGTTCACCTGAAGCCCCGCGGCGGCAAGTGCCGTCGGCGTCGCTGCGACAGCCGACAGCATCGCCCTGGCCTCCGCCAAGGCGGCCGCCCGCGACGACCAGGCCGCACGCCGCGCAGCACCGATGCAGCCAAGCGCCGCGCCAAGCGGGGTCAGCCGCTGGTCCGCATTGTCCGCGCGCAGCGACAGCCGGTATTCCGCGCGCGATGTGAACATCCGGTACGGCTCGCCAGTACCCCGGGTCACCAGGTCGTCGATCAGCACGCCGATATAGGCATCGGCACGGTCCAGCACGAAAGCCGTACCGCCGGCGGCGGCGAGGGCCGCATTCAGCCCGGCCATCAGACCCTGCGCCGCGGCTTCCTCGTAGCCGGTCGTGCCGTTGATCTGGCCGGCCAGAAAGAGGCCGGGAAGCCGCCGGCATTCAAGGCTGGAGCGCAACTCCCGCGGATCGACGAAATCGTACTCGATCGCATAGCCGGGCTGCAGCATCACGGCCCGCTCCAGGCCGGGGATCGTCTTCAACAGGCCGGCCTGCACCTCCCGCGGCAGGGACGTGGAAATGCCGTTCGGATAGACCACCGGGTCGTCGAGCCCTTCCGGCTCCAGGAAGATCTGGTGGCGGTCCTTGTCGGCAAAGCGCACCACCTTGTCCTCGATGGAGGGGCAGTAGCGCGGCCCGGTCCCGGCGATCTGCCCGGTATAGATCGGCGCCCGATGGATGTTCGCCCTGATCAGATCATGGCCTTCGGACCCGGTATAGGTGATCGCACAATCCACCTGCGGCGTCGTGATCCGGCCCGTCAGTGTGGAGAACGGTTCGGGCGGGTCGTCACCCGGCTGTCGCTCAAGGGCGGCCCAGTCGATGGTCCGGCCGTCCAGGCGTGGCGGCGTCCCGGTCTTCAACCGGCCCAGGGAAAGGCCCGCACGGGCCAGGGTGGCCGACAGGCCGGTCGCCGGCGCCTCCCCCATCCGCCCGGCGGGGAAACGCTCCTCCCCGATGTGGATCATGCCCGACAGGAAGGTGCCGGTGGTCAGGACGACCCGGCCCGCCGCGATGCGCTCGCCTGAAGCGGTCACGACACCGGTGACCCGGCCCTGGTCGACGATCAGGTCCTCGACCGCGCCCGTCCTGATCTGCAATCCCGCCTGGCGGGACAGCAGTCCCCGCATCGCGCGCCGATATAGCCGCCGGTCGGCCTGGGCGCGGGGGCCGCGGACGGCCGGGCCCTTCGAACGGTTCAGAAGCCGGAACTGGATGCCTGCCGCATCCGCCGCCCGGGCCATGACTCCGTCCAGGGCGTCGATCTCCCGGATCAGGTGCCCCTTCCCCAGGCCGCCGAATGCCGGGTTGCACGACATTGCCCCGATCGTGTCCAACCGGTGGGTCAGCAGCAATGTCCGCGCGCCAAGCCGGGCCGCGGCCGCGGCTGCCTCGCACCCGGCATGGCCCGCGCCGACGACGACGACATCGTAGGATGTACCGGTCTCTTGGCTGTTCGGCATGACACCGCGGATCTACGCCCTGCATCGTCGCGACGCAAGCCATCCGATGTTTCACGTGAAACATCAGCGCCACGTCGCCTATTTCCCGATGCAGAACCGCGAGAAGATTGCGCCCAGAACCTCCTCGACATCGACGCGGCCGGTGATCGACCCCAGCGACCGCGTCGCCAGCCGCACATCCTCGGCCACGAGTTCCAGGGCCACCGAACCGGACCCGGCAGCGAACCCCGCCGCACGGTCCAGCGCATCGGCCGCCGCCGACACCGCATGGCGATGGCGTTCCCGCGTGATCCCCGCCTCCGCGGCCGGGGCCGCATATTCGGCGACAATGCCGGAGAGCCGCTCCAGGAGCGTCGCGATCCCGACGCCCGACCGCACAGACACCGGAACCACCGCCGACCCGCCGAAGCAATAACCGTCAGGCACCGCCGCCAGGTCCGACTTGTTCGCCGCCACGATAACAGGCGGCTGCAGCAAATCCCCGAATGCCGCGGCATCGACCGGCAGGGCCGCCGAATCGAGGACCAGCAGCCTGACATCGTCCGACGCCGCCCGCGCCATCGCCCGCCGCACCCCTTCCTGTTCGATCGCATCGCCGCTGCGCCGCACGCCAGCCGTGTCGGCGATCACCGCTGGCACCCCGTCCAGGTCAAGTACCACCTCCAGTACATCGCGGGTGGTGCCAGCGATATCCGTGACGATAGCGACCTCCCGGCGGGCCAGCGCATTCAGCAGGCTGGACTTGCCAACGTTCGGCGGGCCGACGATGGCGACCCGCACGCCTTCCCGCAGCCGCTCCCCGCGATGCCCATCCGCAAGATGCGCCCGCATCGCCGCCGCGAGATCCGCCAGCCGGCGGAAGACCGGCGCGGAGACGTTATCCGGAAGGTCTTCGTCGGTGAAATCGATATCGCTTTCCAGCAGCGCCAGGCAGTCCACAAGCTCCGCGCGCCAGCCCTCGTACACCGCAGCCAGGGCGCCGCCCATCTGGCGCAGGGCCTGACGTCGCTGTCCCTCCGTCTCGGCGGCAACCAGATCCGCCAGACCTTCCGCCTGGGTCAGGTCCAGAAGTCCATTCTCGAACGCCCGACGGGTAAACTCCCCGGCCTCCGCCGCACGGCATTCGGGCAACGCCTGCAACGCCCGGTACAACGCCGATCGCACGGCCCTTCCACCATGCAGGTGAAACTCGACCACATCCTCACCGGTGAAACTCGCCGGCGCCGGAAACCACAGCACCAGGCCGCGATCGATCTCGACGCCATCGGCATCGCGGACGCGCCGCAGCACGGCCTGTCGCGGCGACGGCACCTCGCTGCCGGTCAATGCCTCCAACGCGGCGCGGGATGCGGGACCGGACACACGGTAGACCGCGACACCGGCAGTGCCGGTGCCGCTTGCCAATGCAAAGATCGTATCCATGACAGACGGCCGGCCAGGCGACCGGCGACGTCGCCGCGGGGCCCGACCGGGCCGCGCCTAGGGCCCGTCCTCCGGACGCAGCATCAGCCGCGCCACCCGCTCGCCCCGGGCCACATGGGCCTCCAGCACCTCGTCCACATCCTGGCGGGTCTCCACCCGGTACCAGACGCCCTCCGGATAGATCACCATCGTCGGGCCCAGTTCGCAGCGGTCGAGGCAGCCGGCACTGTTGACCCGGATCCCGGACAGACCCATCGCCTTCGCCTTTGCCTTCATATAGTCGCGCAGGCCGATCGACCCCTTCTCCTTGCAGCAGCCGCGCGGATGCCCGGCCGCCCGTTCGTTGGTGCAGACGAAGACGTGGCGCACGAAATAGGGTGCCGGGTCGTCGGCCGACGCGCCCCCTTCCGCGACCTGGGCCCGGCCATCCGCCGTCACGACCGTTCTCCGTCGCGGCTGCGGCCGCCGCCGGACAGGTTCGACCAGAACATCTTCTGCAGCTGTTCGAAGCCCGCCATGCCGACCGGCAGCCAGGTCTTCATCAGCACGTCGGGATCGGTCTGCGCCAGCGCCATCTGCATGCGCTCCTGGATCTGGCTCATCAGCGCCTCCTGCATCGGCTGCACATCCGGCAGGCCGAAGAAAGTGCGCGCCTCCTCCGGCGTGCAATCGACGTCGACATGTATTTTCATCCTGACCTTCCGTGCCAGATTAGGCCTCGCATCCGCAGGGCGGCCGGCGGGCAAACCGTCGGACCCATAATGTCACCGGAACGCCGATCGGCGAAAGGACGGTCATGACCACCGACCGCGACAGCAGCACCCCCGAGCGCAGCAATCTGGACCGCAACAACCTGGACGGGGAGACCTCGCCGTACCTGCTGCAGCACAAGGACAATCCGGTGCACTGGCAGGCCTGGGGACCGGAGACCCTGGCCCGGGCAAAGGCGCTGGACCGTCCGATCCTGCTCAGCATCGGCTATGCCGCCTGCCACTGGTGCCATGTCATGGCGCATGAAAGCTTCGAGAATCCGGAGATCGCCGCGCTGATGAACCGCCTGTTCGTCAATGTGAAGGTCGACCGGGAGGAACGGCCGGACATCGACACGATCTACCAGGCCGCACTCGCCATGCTGGGCGAGCATGGCGGCTGGCCGCTGACCATGTTCCTCACCCCCGACGGCGAGCCGTTCTGGGGGGGCACCTATTTCCCGTCGGAGCCGAAGTTCGGCCGGCCCGGCTTCCCGTCCGTCCTGGAGCGCATCGCGGAGGTCTATCGCAGCGACCCGCAGGGGATCGAGAAGAACCGCGCCGCGCTGATGAACGGCCTGCAGCGCATGGCCGCGCCGCCGGAACTGCCCGCCGATACGCGCCTGCCCGACCTGTCCCCCGCCCTGTTGGACCGGGTCGCCGAACGCCTGCTGGAGCATATGGACATGCAGGACGGCGGCTTCGGCGGCGCGCCGAAATTCCCCCATACCGGTGTGCTGGAGCTGTTGTGGCGGGCGCATCTGCGGACCGGGCGGCAGGATCTGGCCGACGCCGTCACCCTGGCGCTCGACGGCATGTGCCAGGGCGGCATCTACGACCATCTGGGCGGCGGCTTCGCCCGCTATTCCACGGATGCCCGCTGGCTGGTGCCGCATTTCGAGAAGATGCTCTACGACAATGCCCAGCTGGTCGGGCTGCTGACCCGGGTGCATTGCCTGACCGGCGATCCCCTCTACCGGCATCGGGTGGAGGAAAGTATCGACTGGCTTCTGCGCGAGATGGTGGCCGAGGGCGGCGGCTTCGCCGCCAGCCTGGACGCCGATTCCGAAGGCGAAGAGGGCCGCTTCTACACCTGGTCCGCGGCGGAGGTCGAAGCCGTCCTGGGCGACGATGCCGCCCTGTTTGCGGAACATTACGACATCAGCCCGGCCGGCAACTGGGAAGGCCGCAACATCCCCAACCGCCTGGCCACCCCCGGCCTCGGCGATCCGGCAACGGAAGAGAAACTTGCGGAGTGCCGCCGGCGCCTGTTCGCTTATCGCGAACAACGGGTCCGCCCGGGCTGGGACGACAAGGTGCTGGCCGACTGGAACGGGATGATGATCGCCGCCCTGACGGAAGCTGCGCAGGCGTTCCGCCGCTCGGACTGGCAGGATGCCGCCGCCACCGCCTATCGCTTCGTCCGCGACGAGATGCGCGACGGGCAGCGCCTGCTGCATGCGGCCCGCGCCGGCCGCGCCCGGCACACCGCGCTGCTCGACGACTATGCGCAGATCTGCCGCGCCGCCCTGATGCTCCACCAAGCCAGCGGCGAAAGCGGCTATCTCGACGATGTCCGGACCTGGCTCGACATCCTCGATTCGCACTACTGGGACAGGGACAATGGCGGCTATTACCTCACCGCCGACGACGCGAAAGGGCTGATTACACGCACCCGCAACGCCCAGGACGGCGCGATCCCGTCCGGCAACGGCACGATGGTCGAAGTTCTGTATACTCATGCACGACTGACCGGCGAAACGGCGCGGGCGACGCAGGCGGAAGCCATTCTCGACGCCTTCATGCCGGAACTCGGCCGCAACGTCTTCGCCCTCACAACCCTGCTGAATGCCGCCGACCTGGTCATGGATCCCGTCGATATCGCCATCATCGGCACCGGCCGCGACAGTGCCGCCCTGCGCCACGCCGCCTGGTCCGCCCCCGCCGCCAACCGGATCCTCTGGACCGGCGGCGACACGGCCGCCCTGCCCGCGATGCATCCCGCGCATGGCAAGCCTGGCGGAGAGGGCGGCACCGCCGTGGCCTATGTCTGCAGGGACCGGACCTGCTCCCTGCCGCAGACCGAACCGGAAACGCTTCTCTCCCTTCTCTCGCCCCGTCATGGCGGGCCGGAAGACGCCGCGCGCGACGCCTGAGCCGCGGCCGCTCGCGGCCACGGCCAGCATCGACACGCCCGTCGGGCGCGTGGCGATCACCGTTGCCGACGGCCTGATCGTGCGCACCGGCTGGATCGCCGCCGACGGCCCGCCCCGCGAAATCCCGGAAGAGGAGCCGCTTCTGGCGGAGGCCTGCGACCAGCTCCGCGCCTATTTCGACCAGCGCCTGAAGCGGTTCGACCTGCCGCTGGATCCGGCCGGAACCGGCTTCCAGCGCCAGGTCTGGGTCGAGATGCAGCAGATCCCCTACGGCTCCTGGCAGGTCTACAGCGACCTGGCCGACCGGGTCGGCAGCGTCGCCCGCGCGGTCGGCCGCGCCTGCGGCCAGAATCCGATCCCGATCATCATTCCCTGCCACCGGGTGCTGGCCTCCGGCGGTCGCCTGGGCGGCTATTCCGGTGCCGGCGGCCGCACCACGAAGCTGGCCCTGCTGGCGCATGAGGGCGCCATGCTGCCCCTGGCGCCACTGCAGCCGGCAGGCTGATCCGCCACATCAGCCGGCGCCTTGCCGGGCCGCGCAGGCCGCGGCTAGAGTCCGGCCGACCCGCGGCCGGCCGGCCGCGACACATCCCAGGGGAGCCCCGAACCATGGCAGGCAAGGAAATCACCATCACGGCGAAGGACGGTGGCAGCTTCATGGGCTATCTCGCCAGCCCGCCCGGCGGCGGCAAGGCCCCGGGCATCGTCGTCATGCAGGAGATCTTCGGCGTCAACGCGGTAATGCGCGAGATCACGGACTGGTATGCCAGCCAGGGCTTCTGGGCCTGCTGCCCGGACCTGTTCTGGCGGATCGAGCCCGGCATCCAGATCACCGACAAGACCGACGAGGAATGGCAGCAGGCCTTCGGCCTGTTCCAGAAGTTCGACATCGACAAGGGCATGGAGGATGTCGCCGCCACCATCGACGCCCTGCGCGGCATGGACGAATGCACCGGCAAGGTGGGCGCCGTCGGCTACTGCCTGGGCGGCCGACTGGCCTACCACGCCGCGACCCGGACCGACGCGGACGCCGCGGTCGGCTATTACGGGGTGGGCATCCAGGACGTCCTGGACGAGGCGCGCAACATCACCAAGCCGCTGATGCTGCATATCGCCAACAAGGACGGCTTCGTGCCGCCGGAAGCGCAGAAGGCGGTGAAGGACGGCCTGGCCGGCCACAATACCGTCGTGATCTACGAATATGCCGACCAGGATCATGCCTTTGCGCGCATGGGCGGCGCCCATTACGACAAGGTGGCGGCGGACACCGCGAACGCCCGTACCATCGATTTCTTCAAGACCAGCCTGGCCTGAGGGCCGGACGCGCGCGGCAGGCCGGCACGCCGGCAGCAGGGGAGAGAGCGACATGGTGAAGGCGATCCGCATCCACGAGACCGGCGGTCCGGACGTGATGCGCTGGGAGGATGTCGAGGTGCCGGCGCCGGGTGCGGGGGAGGTGCTGCTGCGCCATACCGCCGTCGGCCTGAACTATATTGACACCTATCACCGCAGCGGCCTCTACCCGATGCCGATGCCCGCCGGCATCGGCATGGAGGGTGCCGGGGTGGTGGAGGCCCTGGGCGACGGGGTCGCCGATCTCGCCGTCGGCGACCGGGTGGCCTATGCCGGCGGGCCGATCGGCTCCTATGCCGAACAGCGGGTAATACCCGCTGACCGCCTGGTGAAGGTCCCTGACGGCATCGACGACCGCACCGCCGCGGCGATGATGCTCAAGGGCATGACGGTGGAGTATCTGCTGCGCCGCACCTACAAGGTGCAGCCGGGCGATACCATCCTGTTCCATGCCGCCGCCGGCGGCGTCGGCCTGATCGCCTGCGCCTGGGCGAAACATCTGGGCGCCACCGTGATCGGCACCGTCGGCAGCGAGGAGAAGGCGGCGCTCGCCCGCGCCCATGGCTGCGACCATACCGTCCTGTACACCAGCGAGAGCTTCAAGGACCGGGTGAAGGAGATCACCGGCGGCAAGGGCGTGCCCGTGGTCTACGATTCCATCGGCAAGTCGACCTTCGACGACAGCCTCGACTGCCTCAGCCCACGCGGCCTGATGGTCTCCTTCGGCAATGCCTCCGGCCCGGTGGACGCCTTCAACCTCGGCATCCTGTCGCAGAAAGGCTCGCTCTACGTCACCCGGCCGACCCTGGTGACCTATACCGCGGCCCGCGACGACCTGGTCGCCTCCGCCAATGCACTGTTCGACGTGGTGCAGAAGGGGATCGTGAAGATCGAGGTCAACCAGACCTACCCGCTGGCGGATGCGGTACAGGCGCACAAGGACCTGGAAGGCCGCAAGACCACCGGCTCCACCGTGCTGCTGCCCTGACCTCAAGCCGACGAGGGCGCCCGCCGGCAGCCGCCGGCGGGCCCACCCGTCACCAATAGGTCATCGCATCGGCGTAGAGCGCCGCCAGTTCCGCCTCGCCCACCGGCTTCGGCGCCAGGACGAGCAGCCGCTGCTGCGCGATTGCGCCCTTCACCAGTCCGGGAATGTCGGCCTCGCCATAGCCCATGCCCGACAGGCCGTTCGGCAGCCCGGCGGCCTTCATCAGTTCGATCAGCTTGTCCGACAGCACCGCCCCGGCCGCCGCCGGCCGGGCACCGGAGATGTCCGCGCCCAGCGCTTCCGCTGCCGCAAGATGCCGCTGCGGATCGCCGTCGCCGGTGAAGCGGAACGCGGCCGGCGCATTGATCACCACCGACAGGCCATGCGGGCAGATCGGCGCATTCCCGGGCCAGCCTTCGGGATGATAGTCGCGGATCATGCCGGCGACCGAATAGGACATGGCATGCGGGATATGCACGCCGGCATTGCCGAACGAGATCCCGGCCATGGTGGCGGCATACATCATCGCGTTGCGCGCCTCCCGGTCCTCCGGGTCCTGCACCGCCCGCAGCAGGTAGCGGCCGCCCATCCGGATCGCCTCCATGCTGCCCAGGTCGCTGTGCGGATTGGCGCCCTGATAGGGCGGGCGCAGCGCCGGATCGGCGGGTTTGTCGCGCGCGGTATAGCGAATCGCTGTATAGGATTCGATCGCGTGGGTCAGGACGTCGAAGCCTGTCGCTGCCACCACCATCGGCGGCAGGCTGTAGGTGAATTCGGGGTCCACCAGCGCCAGGTTCGGCTTCATGAAGCGCGACGAGATCCCCGTCTTCACATGCTGCGACACCAGGTCGAAGACGGCGACGCCGGTGCATTCGCTGCCCGTGCCGGACGTGGTCGGGCAGGCGATATGCGGCTTCAACGGCCCGGGAACCGGCACGCCCTGTCCGATCGGCTTGTTGACATAGGTGAGGAGCTCGGCCGGATGGCTGGCGAACAGGTTGGCGGCCTTCGCGGTATCGATCACCGAACCGCCGCCGATCGAGACGAAACCGTCGAAATCGCCGTCCACCGCGAAGTCGGCGGCTTCCTGGAAGGAGGTGTCGGTGGGCTCTACCTCCGTCCGGTCGTAGACGGTGACGTCCACTCCCGCCGCCTGCAGGGAGCGGATCGCGGCCTGGGCCGGCGCCAGGTCCAGTACCTGGCGGTCGGTGAACAGCGCCACCCGCGCAAGGCCCATCGCCTTGGCTTCCGCCCCCAGTTCCGCGACACAGCCGGGCCCGTACTTGATCGGGGTCGTCTGCACGACGAAGACGTTCTCTTTGCCCGGCTCCAGCGGGTAGTACGACGCGAATGCCAAGACGATCTCTCCTCGTTCGAAACGGCGCGCATCATTCCGCCCTTGCCCCCCCGGATCAAGCTGCAGGGGAGCAGGCGACAGGAAATCGCGCGCCCGGCGCCGCCACGGGGCGGAGGGGCCGCGCCATAGCCATGCGCCGCCCGTATCTCAGCGCCACCGCGGTCGCCGTTGCCGTCGCCGCGATCATCGCCGTCACCCTGATCGACATCGCCGCCGGCGAGGAGGCCAGCATCCTGGGCCCCCTGTCGCTCACGGCGATCGTCCTGATCTGCACCGCGATCCTGACGATCAGCTTCCTGGACGCGCTGCGGACCAGCCGCCGCATCGACCGGGAAAGCCGGCGGGTCGCCGACATGGCGGAGCGGCTGGCCGCGACCGTCACCGCGATGAACGAGACCAATGCCAACCTGCGCGCCAGCGAAGAGCATTACCGCAACCTGGTGGAAAGCCAGCAGGACTTCATCATCCGGCTGGACCGCCGCGGCTGCTACACCTTCGTCAACGACACCTATTGCCGGCGCATCGGCCGCAGCCGGGAGGAGCTGATCGGCGCCCCCTTCGCGCTGCAGGTGGAAGGGGGTCCCGCCGACCCGATCGGCCATCCGGATCTGGGCCGGCCGCCCTATCGCGCCCGCTACGACCAGCGGGTCCACCTGGCGGAGGGCTGGAGCTGGATCGGCTGGCAGGATGCCGTTGTCCGGGACCGCGACGGCCGGGTGATCGAGCTGCAGCGGGTCGGCCGCGACGTCACCCTGCGCAAGGAGGAAGAGGCCGGCCTGCACGAGGCGGCGGAGGTGGCGCAGGCCGCAAGCCGGGCAAAGTCGGCCTTCCTGGCCACCATGAGCCACGAGATCCGGACGCCGATGAACGGCGTGCTGGGCATGACCCGCCTGCTGCTGCAGACCGAGCTGACGCCGGAACAGCACAGCTATGCCGTCGCCGTCCGCGATTCCGGCACCGCGCTGCTGGAGCTGATCAACGACATCCTCGACTATTCGAAGATCGAGGCCGGCCATTTCGAGCTGGCGTCCGAGGAATTCGACATCCTGGCGGAGATCGAGGCGGTGGCCGAGCTGCTTGCCAGCCGCGCGGCCGAGAAGGGGGTCGATGTCGCCACCTATGTCGCGCCGGAGATCCCGACCAGGGTGATCGGCGATGCCGGCCGCCTGCGCCAGCTGGTCACCAACCTGGTCGGCAATGCCGTGAAGTTCACCGAGACCGGCGGGGTCGTGCTGCGGCTGCGCCAGGCCCGCTCCGACGATGCCGGGGCGGCCGACTTCGCGCTCTACCTGGAGGTGGAGGATACCGGCATCGGCATCCCCGCCGAGGCACAGGCCCAGCTGTTCCAGGAATTCACCCAGGTCGATTCCAGCATCTCCCGCCGCTACGGCGGCACCGGACTGGGCCTTGCCATCTGCCGCCGCATCGTGGAGCTGGCCGGCGGCTCCATCGGCGTGCAGTCGGAACCCGAGCATGGCACCCGCTTCTGGGCCACCCTGCCGCTGAAGCGGCCGCCCGATGCCGTGTCGATCGGCAGCGGCGATCAGAAGCTGGACCTGCATGTGCTGCTGGTCGACGGCTTCCCGCTGACCGCCCAGGCCACCGAACAGGCGCTGACGGACATGTCCTGCTCCGTCACCGTGGAAGGCACGGGCCAGGGGGCCCTGCTGGCGCTGCAGCGCGCCGCGGATTCCGGTGGCGTGTTCGACCTCGCCCTGATCGACGACCGGCTGGCCGATGCCGATCCCGCGGAGCTGGCGGCACAGATCCGCGCGCATCCGGCCTTGCACGAGATGTACCTGCTCGCCACCCTGCCGCCGGACCATCGCAACCGGCTCGACAGCCTGCGGACCGCCGGTTTCGACGGCTATCTGCTGAAGCCGGTCAGGCGCAGTTCCCTGCGCCAGCGCCTCGGGGTCGCCGCAAAGGGACATGGCAACCGCATCGTCGGCGAGCGATTCGACGAGGACGAGCTGCTGCCGCTCTACGACGATGTGACTGACGCGCTGCCGGGCCTGCGGATCCTGCTGGCGGAGGACAACCGCATCAACCGCCTGCTGGCGGAGACCCTGCTGACCCGGGCCGGCCATCGGGTGACCAATGTCGCCGACGGCCATGCCGCCGTCATGGCCGCGGCGGGCGGGGAGTTCGACCTGGTCCTGATGGACCTGCACATGCCCCGCATGGACGGGGTCGAGGCCGCCAGCCAGATCCGCGAGCTGCCACCGCCGGCGAACCTGGTGCCGATCATGGCCCTGACCGCCGACACCGCGGAGGCCGAGAAGCAACGCTGCCTGGAGGCCGGCATGGACGATTTCATCGAGAAGCCGATCGACGAGGAGGTGCTGCACCGGAAGATCGCGCAGCTGCGCGACCTCGGCCGGCTGCAGACCGCGTGACCGACAGTTCCCATGCCGCCACGCCGGCGGCCGGCTGGTCGCAGCGTCTCGCCGCCGCGGTCGCGGTCTATGCCCGGCCGCGCCTGATCGCGGTCCTGCTGGTCGGTTTCAGCCAGGGCCTGCCGCTGGCCCTGACCGGCTCCACCGTCGCGTTCTGGCTGCGGGAAGAGGGCATCTCGCTCGCCGCCATCGGCCTGTTCGCCCTGGTGGCACTGCCCTACACCTTCAAGTTCGTCTGGGCGCCGCTGATCGACCAGCTGCCGCTGCCCTTCATGACCCGACGCTTCGGTCGCCGCCGCGGCTGGGCCTTGACCATGCAGGCGGCGCTGATCGCCGCCCTGATCGTGATGGGCCTTACCGATCCGGCTTCCAATCTCACCCTGTTCGCCCTGCTGGCGGTGGCCGTCGCCTTCTTTTCCGCCAGCCAGGACATCGTCACCGACGCCTGGCGGGTCGAGCTGCTGGAGGACGACCAGCTCGCCGCGGGTGCCGCCATGGTGGTCAGCGGCTATCGCATCGGCATGCTCGCCTCCGGCGCCGGCGCCCTCTACCTCGCCTCGGTCCTGCCCTGGTCCATGGTCTATGTCATCATGGGCGCCGGCATCCTGGTCGGCATGGCCACCATCCTGGCGATGCCCGAGCCCCTGGCCGGGACGGCACCGGCCACCGGCGACCGGCCGGAGGGCGGCGGCCGCGCCGGGCGGCGGCCGGCCGCGGAGCGCCTGGCCGCCTGGTTCGCGCGCGCCTTCGTCGGCCCGTTCTCGGAGTTCATGGCGCGCCGCGGCTGGGTCGCCTTCCTGCTGTTCGCTGTGCTGTACAAGCTGGGCGACAGCATGGCCGGCCATATGGCGACGCCGCTCTATGTCGACCTGGGCTTCGACAAGGTAGAGGTCGCCAACTACGCCAAGGTGCTGGGCACCGCCGCCACCTTCGGCGGGCTGTTCGTCGGCGGTGCGCTGATGCGGGGGCTGGGCCTGGGCCCCACCCTGTGGATCGCCGGCATCGCACAGGCGCTGTCCAACCTGACCTTCGCCGCCCTCGCCCTGGTCGGCCACCAGGACTGGATGCTCGCCACTGCGATCGGCGTGGAGAACCTGACCGGCGGGGTCGGGACGGCGGCCCTGGTCGCCTATTTCTCGCTGCTGTGCAACGTCCAGTTCACCGCCACCCAGTTCGCCCTGCTGAGCGCCTTCGCCTCCGCCGCCCGCACCTTCCTGACGGCACCGACCGGCTGGCTGGTGGAGGATCTGGGCTGGGTCCACTACTTCGTCGTCACCACCCTGGCGGCCGCGCCGGGCCTGGCGGTGCTGCTGTGGATCACCATCTACGTGGGGTTCCGCCGCCCCGGACATGACAGCAAGACGGGCCAGGACAGCAAGCCGGAGCAGGACAGCGAGGGCGGTGTCGAGAAAGGGGGAAGCCGATGACACGCGGAGCCGCCGCCATCGAGGTGCTGGACGCCGACATCACGCGCCTGACGGTCGATGCCATCGTCAACGCGGCGAACGAGAGCCTGCTCGGCGGCGGCGGGGTCGACGGCGCGATCCACCGCGCCGCGGGACCGGACCTGCTCGCCGAATGCCGCGGCATCGGCGGCTGCCCGACGGGGCAGGCGCGGATCACCGCCGGCTACCGCCTGCCGGCCGCGCATGTCATCCATACCGTCGGGCCGGTCTGGCATGGCGGCGGCCGCGACGAGGACCGCCTGCTGGCCAGCTGCTACCGCGAGAGCCTGATCCTGGCCGGCCGCCACCAGGTCACCAGCATCGCCTTCCCGGCGATTTCCACGGGGATCTACGGCTATCCTGCCGATCGGGCCGCCCGGATCGCCGCCCGCACCGTCGACGAGACCTGGACCTCCGACCTGCCCGGCATGGCCGGCCTGGAGCGGGTGCTGTTCGTCTATTTCGGTGCCAAAGCCTTCGCCCTGGGCCGCGCCGCGGTCGCAGAGGCCGCCGGCCGGCAGCGCAAGAACTGACCCGCCGGTAGGCTCCCCGACCCGGTGTCGCTTGCTAAGGGCTTGACCGGGCGCCATATTCCGCCACCTTCAACGATCATTCGACCGACCGACCGTCCGGAGCACCGAACAGTCCGATGCGTCACACCGTCACCCTCGTGCTGGCGCTAGTCGCCTTCTGGTTTGCGATGTCAAACCTGTACAAGCCGCTCGTGCTGGCGCTGGGTGCGGCCTCGATCCTGCTGGTATTCCTGGTTAGCCGGCGGATGGCGGTGAACGATCCGGAGGGCGTGCCGATCCGCTTCGGCCTGCGGGCGATCCTCTACTGGCCCTGGCTGGCGAAGGAGATCGTGATCTCAGCCCTCAAGGTCTGCCGCATCATCCTGGCGCCCCGCATGAAGCTGTCGCCGACGGTCGCCGCGCTGCCGGCGCCGCAGAAGACCACGACCGGGCGGGTCACCTATGCCAATTCCATCACCCTGACCCCGGCCACCCTGACCCTGGCGCTGGAGGATGACTGCGTCATCGTCCATGCCCTGCAGGCCGGCGGCATCGACGACCTGCGCGAGGGCGGCATGGCCCGGCGGGTCACCGCATTCGAGGGCCTCGCCGATCCCGCCGCCGCCGCACCGCCCGCCGGAGCGGCGTCATGACGATGTTCGTGGTGGCGGCCGTCCTGGTCCTGGCCTCGCTCGCCCTGGCGGTGGCGCGCGCCGCGCTCGGCCCAACGATCTACGACCGGATCCTGGCCGGCAACACCGTCGGCACCCTGGCGGTGCTGCTGCTGGTGCTCGGCGGCTTCGTTACCGGTCGCCCGGAATTCGTCGACCTGGGCATCCTCTACCAGTTCCTCAACGTGGTCGGGACCGTGGCGATCCTGAAATACTTCCGCTACGGCAGCCTCGGCCATGGCCTGGAGGAACAGGCTCCGGCGCTGCACGGCAAGCCGCCGGCGACGCCGGCACCGACCGCCGCAGCGGCGCAGGAGCGCGGCAGGGGGGAACCGGCATGACGGGCGCGGAATCCGGCGACTGGATCGCCCAGATCCTCCACATCGTCAGCTGGTTCCTGCTGGTGGGCGGCGCGCTGGTCTGCCTGATCGGTGCCATCGGCATGCACCGCATGCCCGACCTCTATACCCGCATGCACGCGGTCAGCGTGATCGACGGCCTCGGCGCCGGAATGCTCCTTGTCGGCATGGCCCTGCAGGTCGGCTTCACACTGGACGCGCTGAAACTGCTCGTCGTCCTCGCCCTGCTGCTCTTCGCCTCGCCGATCGCCGCCCATGCCCTGGCCCGCGGTGCCCTGCATCGCGGCGTGCGGCCCCTGCTGGACCGGGAGGACAAGGCCACCCGCACCGTCCTGGCACGCCTGGTAGACAAGCCGCCGGCCACCCATGCCGACGGCCTGCACCGGGAGGAAGCCCCGGCGGAAACGGTGGGCGATGCTGCCGCCGGGCCCGGCACCGGGCAAGGGACCGGCCGCGATCCCGGAAAGGCGGGCCGATGATGGAACAGCTGGTCAATACCGGCCTGCTGCTGATCCTGCTGGCCGTCACCCTGACCATAGTCGGCATGCGCAACCTGTTCGGCGTGGTCGTGCTGGGCACGATCTATTCCTTTGTCATGGCCACGATCATGGTGGCGCTCGACGCGCCCGACGTCGCGATGACGGAGGCGGCGGTCGGCGCCGGCATCTCCACCGTCGTGCTGCTGGGCACCCTCTACCTGACCAAGACCGAGGAATATCCGGTGCGCCGCCATCTCTGGGCGCCGCTGCTGGTCGCGGCGGCAACCGCGGCGGCACTGATCTATGGCACCCTCGACCTGCCGCTGTTCGGCAGCGGGGAAAGCGCGCCGCACGCCCATGTCGCGCCCTACTACATTTCCCAGACACCGGAGGATATCGACATCCCCAACGTCGTCACCGCGGTCCTGTCCAGCTATCGCGGCTTCGACACCCTGGGGGAGGTCACCGTCGTCTTCATCGGCGGCCTGGGCGTCATGATGCTGCTCTCCGGCCGCCGGCGGCCGGGCGGGCGCGGCGCCGCCGACGCGCCGGCCGCGGATCGCGCCGACCGCGACCGCGACAGCCGCCGATCGGCCTCGGACCAGGGCTGAGGGGCGCGCGCGATGGAGAACAACCTCGTCCTGCGGGTGGTGGTGAAGTTCCTGCTGCCCTTCGCGATGCTGTTCGGCTTCTATGTCCAGTTCCATGGCGAATACAGCCCCGGCGGCGGCTTCCAGGCCGGCGTGATCGTCGCCGCCTCGGTCATCCTCTACGCCCTGATCTTCGGCCTGCGCGCGGCCCACCGCGTGGTTCCGCAGGCCCTGGTCGAGAGCCTGGTCCCCCTCGGCGTGCTGATCTTCGCCGGGGTCGGGGTCGCCAATATGCTGCTTGGCGGCAACTTCCTGGACTATGACACCCTCGATGCCGACCCGGTGCAGGGACAGCATTACGGCATCCTGATGATCGAGCTCGGTGTGCTGGTCACGGTCGCAGGCGTGATGATGGCGATCTTCTACTTCTTCGCCGGCCGCCGCCGCGGCGGCGGTGACGAGGAGGACGGGGATGGCGATCCGAGACCGGCACCGAACGACAGGGAGGGCTCGGCGTGAGCGAGTGGCTGGGCCTGGTCAACCACTGGATCGCGGTGATCCTGATGGTCGCCGGCCTCTATATCGTCGTGGCCCGCGGCAACATGGTGAAGAAGCTGGTCGGCCTGGCGATCTTCCAGTCCACCGTCTACCTGATCTACCTGACCCCCGGGAAGGTGTTCGGCGCCACCGCGCCGATCCTGACCGACGCCTTCGAGGATTATTCCAACCCGCTCCCGCAGGTGCTGATCCTGACCGCGATCGTCGTCGGCATCGCCACCCAGGCGCTCGGCCTGGCGCTGGTCGTACGGATCAACGAAGCCTACGGCTCCATCGAGGAGGATGAGGTGCAACGCCAGGACGACGAGGCGTGATCTCCCAGCACTACCCGATCCTCATCGTCGTCCTGCCGCTGCTCGCCTCGCCGCTGGCGCTGCTGCTGCGGCGCGGCGACCCGGCCTGGCTGCTGTCGGTGGCGGTCTCCTGGCTGCTGCCCTTCATCGCCCTCGCCCTGGCGGCGGCGACGATCGACGGCCAGGTGCTCTCCTACCATCTGGGCGGCTGGCCGCCGCCGATCGGCATCGAATACCGGATCGATTCGCTCAGCGCCTTCGTGCTGTTCCTGGTCTCCGGCGTCAGCGCGCTGGTCGTCACCTATGCCCGCACCAGCGTCGCGGCGGAGATCCCGTCCAGCCGGCGGGCCGGCTTCTATGCCGCCTACCTCGTCGGCCTGTCCGGCCTTTTGGGCATGGCGGCGACCGGCGATGCCTTCAACATCTTCGTCTTCATGGAGATCAGCTCGCTGGCCAGCTACGTGCTGATCGCGCTGGGCCGCGACCGCCGCGCGCTGTCCGCCTCCTACCGCTACCTGATCATGGGCACGATCGGCGCGACCTTCTACGTGCTGGGCATCGGCCTGATCTACGCGATGACCGGCACCCTGAACCTCGCCGACCTGGCGCAGCGCCTGCCGGAGGTGGAGAACAGCCGCCCGGTCCTGGCCGCCTTCGGCTTCATCGTGGTCGGGCTGTCGCTGAAGCTGGCACTGTTCCCGCTGCATGTCTGGCTGCCGAACGCCTATGCCTATGCGCCCTCCGTCGGCTCCGCCTTCCTGGCGGCGACTTCGACCAAGGTGGCGATCTACCTGCTGCTGCGCTTCTTCTTCGGCGTCTTCGGGGCCGACTTTTCCTACAAGGCGGTGCCGCTGGAGCCGATCCTGCTGGCCCTGTCGATCGCGGCGATCATCGTCGCCTCCCTGGTCGCCCTGTTCCAGCAGAACGTGAAGCGCATGCTGGCCTATTCCAGCATCGCGCAGATCGGCTTCGTTACCCTGGGCATCGCCATCGCCAATGCCGACGGCCTGACCGGCGCGGTGGTGCATCTGTTCAACCATGCTGTGATCAAGGGCGCGCTGTTCCTGCTGCTCGGCGGCGTCGCGCTGCGCCTGCATTCCGTGCGGCTGGACGACATGGCCGGCATCGGCCTGAAGATGCCGGTCACGATGACCGCCTTCGCCATCTGCGGCCTGGCCATGGTCGGAGCGCCCGGCACGGTCGGCTTCGTCAGCAAGTGGTTCCTGGCCGTCGGCGCTGCCGAACAGGGACGCTGGTGGCTGGTGGCGATCCTGATGCTGGGCTCCCTCTTCACCCTGGCCTACATGGCCCGGGTGCTGGAGATCGCGTTCCTGCGGCCAGTCGCACCGAAGCTGGCAAAGGTGACCGAGGCACCGCTGGCGATGCTGGTGCCGACCCTGGTGCTGGCCGCCGCCACGGTCTGGTTCGGCATCGACACCGAGCTGTCCGCCGGCATTGCCCGGCAGGCGGCGGAGGTGCTGCTGTCCGGTCCGATGGTCCCCGTCCCCCTCGAAACCGCGGGAGGGCAGTGAGATGCCGGACTATGTCAGCCTGGTGCTGGCCGCCCCGCTGATCCCGCTCGTGGGCGCGGTGCTGATCGCGCTCCTGGACCGGGCGCCCAACGTGCGGGAAGGCGTCTCCCTGGTCACGGCGGGCCTGCTCGCCATCGTGGTGCTGGACCTGCTGGCCGGGGTGCTGGACGGCGCAAGGCCGGAAATCTCCCTGATCACCGTGCTGCCCGGGGTGGAGATCGCCTTCGCGGTCGAGCCGCTGGGGATGATGTTCGCCACCATCGCCGGCCTGCTCTGGGTGGTGAACACGCTCTATTCGATCGGCTATATGCGCGGCAATGCGGAGAAGCGGCAGACCGTCTTCTACGTCTGCTTCGCACTGGCGCTGGCCTCCACAATGGGCATCGCCTTCTCCGGCAACCTGTTCACCCTGTTCATCTTCTACGAACTGCTGACGATCACCACGGTGCCGCTGGTCACCCACAAGGGCAACGAGGAGGCGATCCGCGCCGGCCGGGTCTATCTCGGCATCCTGATGGGCAGTTCCGTGCTGCTGTTCCTCTCCGCCATCGTCTGGACCTATGTCGCCGCCGGCACCCTGGAATTCCGCGACGGCGGCATCCTGGCCGGCGCCCTGGCCGGCCTGCCGCTGGCGGCGCTGCTGGCGCTCTATGCCTGGGGGATCGGCAAGGCGGCCTTGATGCCGCTGCATCCCTGGCTGCCGGCGGCGATGGTGGCGCCCACCCCGGTCAGCGCGCTGCTGCATGCGGTGGCGGTGGTGAAGGCCGGCGTCTTCTGCGTGGTGAAGGTGATCGTCTACGTCTTCGGCATCGACCTGCTCTATGCCACGGCGGAGGCGCAGTGGCTGGTCTATGTCGCCGGGATCAGCGTCGTGCTGGCCTCCCTGATCGCGATGCGCCAGGACAATCTGAAGCGCCGGCTGGCCTATTCCACCGTCAGCCAGCTGAGCTACGTGGTGATGGCCGCGGCGATGTTCACGCCGCTCGCGATCCTGGGTGCGGCGATGCACATCGCCGCCCATGCCTTCGGCAAGATCACCCTGTTCTTCGTCGCCGGCTCGATCTACACCGCCGCCCACAAGAGCCAGGTCTCCCAGCTGGCCGGCATCGGCCGCCGCATGCCCTGGACGATGGCGGCCTTCGCGGTCGGCGCCTTCTCCATGATCGGCCTGCCGCTGACCGTCGGCTTCCTGTCAAAATGGTACATGCTGCAGGCGGCGGTGCAGGACGTGCAGATCTTCGTCCTGGCTGTGCTGTTCCTCTCCACCATCCTGAACGCCGCCTATTTCGTGCCGATCGTCTATGTCGCCTTCCTGCGCAAGCCGGCGGAAAATGGCGATCACGACACGCCCCATGGAGAAGCGCCCCACGGTGAAGCGCCATGGCCGATCGTGGTGGCGCTCAGCGTCACCGCCCTGGCCGCGGTGCTGCTGTTCTTCTACCCGGACGTGCCGCTGTCCCTGGCCGAGGCCGTCGCGGAATCCGGCATTTCCAGCGGCGCCGGGACATCCCCGGCCGGCACCGGCAACTGAGCGGAGGGCGCGATGGCGAAACCCACCCGACAGCGTCCCCGGCACCGGCCGCACCAGGACCGCCGATCCCAGCCCCGGCGTCCCGAAGCGGAAGCCGCTGTGCGCAGGGCCGCGCCCGCACCCCTGGCGCGTCCGGCGACCCTGCGCTGGCTCTGGGGCATTTTCCTCGGCGCGCTGGTCCTGGTGGTGCTGGCCAATTTCGTGATCCACAAGCAGGGCCATTTCGGCATCGACGGCAGCTTCGCCTTCTTCGCCTGGTTCGGCTTCCTGGCCTGCATCGGCGTGATCGTGGTGGCGAAGGTGCTGGGCGTCTTTCTGCGGCGGGAGGAGGGTTATTACCGACACGGCCTGGACCTGGGCAACGACCAGCCGCCAGATAACGCGCAGGCCGGCCGGCCGGTGGACAAGACGCCATGATCGACCTCGGCTTCTCCCCCGCCCTGATCATGATCGTCGGGGCCTTCCTGGTCCCGGCCCTGCCGGCCGTGCTGCGGCAGCCGCTCTGCGTCCTGCTCCCCGCCGTCACCCTGGTGCTGGTCTGGCTGCTGCCGGACGGGCCGTCGGTGCGGATGTCCTTCCTGGGGCTGGACCTGGTGCCGGTCGACAGCGACCGGCTGGGCCGGCTGTTCGCCACCATCTTCGCCCTGATGGCAACCGTCGGCGCGGTCTTCGCCTGGCGCCAGTCCAGCCGGATGGAGGCCGGCGCCGCCCTGGCCTATGCCGGCGGCGCGATCGGCATCACCCTGGCCGGCGACCTGGTCACCCTGTTCGTGTTCTGGGAGCTGATGGCGATCGGTTCCACCCTGGTGGTCTGGGCCGGCGGTCCGAATGCCCGCGCCGCCGGCCTGCGCTACCTGGCGATCCACCTGCTGGGCGGCGTGATCCTGATGGCGGGCGTGGCCGGCGAACTGGCCGCCACCGGCGACATCGCGCTGACCGCGATGCAGGCCGACAGCCTGCCGCACTGGCTGATCCTGATCGGCGTGCTGATCAATGCCGGCGCGCCGCCGCTCTCGGCCTGGCTGCCGGATTCCTATCCGGAAGGCTCCTTCTCCGGCAGCGTCTTCCTGTCGGCCTTCACCACCAAGACCGCCGTCTTCGTGCTGATCCGCGCCTTCCCGGGGGAGGAGGTGCTGATCTGGGTCGGCCTGTACATGGTGTTCTACGGGCTGATCTATGCCTTCCTGGAAACCGACCTGCGCCGCATCCTGGCCTATGCGATCGTCAACCAGGTCGGCTTCATGGTCACCGCGATCGGCATCGGCACCGAGCTGGCGCTGAACGGCGCCGCCGCCCATGCCTTCGTGCACATCATCTACAAGGGCCTGCTGATGATGACCGCGGGCGCGGTGCTCTACCGCACCGGCCTGCGCAGCATCGCCGACCTGGGGGGCCTGTTCCGGACGATGCCCTTCACCGCCGGCTGCGCCGTGGTCGGCGGCCTGACCACCCTGGCCTTCCCGCTGACCTCCGGCTTCGCGGCGAAGTCGATGATCACCCTGGCGGCGGAAGACAGCCATATGGCGCTAGTCTGGGTGCTGCTGGAGATCGGCAGCGCCGGCGCGGTGCTGCATGCCGGGCTGAAATTCCCCTGGTTCACCTTCTTCGCGAAGGATTCCGGCCTGCGCCCGCAGGAGGCGCCGACCTCCATGCTGCTGGCGATGGCGGTGTTCGCCGGGCTCTGCATCGGCATCGGCCTGTTCCCGGCGCCGCTCTACGCCCTGCTGCCCGGCCCGGTCGACTTCTGGCCGTACAGCTGGTCGAAGGTGATGACCCAGCTGCAGCTGGTCGGCTTCGCGGCCCTGGCCTTCTTCCTGCTGCTCGACCAGATGAAGCCGCAGCGCACCATCAGCCTCGACTGGGACTGGTTCTATCGCCGCATGGGCGACGCCCTGGGCAAGGAGTTCAGCATGCGCACCGTCGCCGGCGCCCAGAACGCGGAACGCGACCTGGGCATCTACCTCGCCCGCCTGCTGGAACGGCTCTACCGCCATCACGGGCCGAAGGGGATCCTGGCGCGGACCCACACCACCGGCTCGATGGTGATGTGGGTCGCGATCCTGCTGACCGCCTACCTGCTGCTGGGCTATCTCGGTGTGGTGGGCTGAGATGGCGGGCCGGCAGCAGGTGATCTCCACCCCGGCCGCGCCGCGGCCCCGGGGCCATTATTCCCAGGCGATCCGGGTCGGCGACACGGTCTGGACCGCCGGGCAGATCCCCGTCATCCCGTCGGGCAATGCGGACGGCGACGAGACCCGCTTCGCCCCCGACATGGAAGGCCAGGCCGAACAGGTGATCCGCAATGTCGCCGCCGTGCTGGATGCCGCCGGCGCCACCCTGGCCGACATCGTCAGCGTGACGGTCCATGTCGCCGACAGCTCCCAATGGGGCCCGTTCAACAAAGTCTATGCCCGGATGATGGGCGACAGCCGCCCGGCCCGCACCGTGGTCCGCGGCGGCGAGCTGCCGATCCCCGGCATCCTGGTGGAGATGAGCGTGGTGGCGGTCGTGGGCTCGGGCCTACCGGCCGACTGAAAGGCCCTACCCGCCGATGGCAGGCCGGCGATAACTCAACGCCTCGGCCAGATGCGGCCTGCTGACAGCCTCCGCCCCGTCCAGGTCCGCAATCGTCCGTGCCACCCGCAGCACCCGGTGGTAGCCGCGCGCGGTCAGCTTCATCGCCTCCGCCGCCTTCGACAGCAGCGCCTGCCCGGCCGGGTCCGGCAGGGCATGGCGTTCCATCACCTCCGTGGGGACGGTCGCGTTGCTGCCATTGTCCATGCCTTCGCCCGCATAGCGCGCGGCCTGCAGCCGCCGCGCCGCGTCGACCCGCGCCGCCACGGCAGCCGACCGCTCGCCATCGCTCGGCCGGGCCATGTCCGCCGCCGCCATCGGCGGCACCTCGATGAACAGGTCGAACCGGTCCAGCAGCGGGCCGGAAATCCGGTTCTGGTAATCGGCCGCACAGCGTGGCGCCCGGGAACAGGCCTGTTCCGGGTCTGCCAGATGGCCGCAGCGACAGGGGTTCATCGCCGCCACCAGCTGGAACCGCGCCGGATAGGTGACATGGGCATTGACCCGTGCCACCACCGCGCGGCCGGTCTCCAGCGGCTGCCGCAGCGCGTCCAGCACGCCACGCTGGAACTCCGGTCTTATGTAGCAAACGCACCAAGCAGGGTTTGAGCCGTGCTTAGGTGGGTTGCGGCGCTCGTCGTGGGCAGCTTGTTGCTACTTGTCGTATGCGCCGGTGTGAACGGATTCCCATTGCGTAGCCACTACGCGGTCGCCGCGACCAGCGGCGATGTGCCTGTTAAAATCCGGGAATGTCCAACATCGCGCAATTTCATGCGCAACGCCGTAAATGTCATCGTAAAAAATCACGCCTCTAATGTAGAGGGCGTGATCGGTGTTCGTAAGAATTCTCTGAAGTTCTGCAACACGTTTTTTCTCAATGTTATGGTTTACGACTTTTCCACTATGGTCAGGCGAAATGACATCGCCGCTATCGGGACGTTCTATTGTTTCAAATACATAATCCTCAGACAACGGGTAAGGAAGAACGTATTCCCTGGCTACATATCTCATTTTCCGAGCGGCCGTTTGGCCGGAGTTTCCAACACTAGAAAAATACATGATGTATCTTTCGACGGGGTCATACTGAATCCCTTGAGGGGAAATAAACATTATCGCTCTAGTCTGATCTTTCATCAGATCCGCAGTTCTATTCGCAGCTTTAGCAGCAATTACGGCGGCAATAGAGGCGACGGCCGTAAGGGCAATCGTGAGGACCAAGGCGCCAATCTCAATTACGGTCGCTATGAACTGCCTCTCGGCAATTCGAACCGCCTCGTCCGTAGCATTGGCCATACGCCATTGCTGGCACAGATCGGCATCTTCGGTGGATTGGGGGCTCTCGCACAGAGCTTTGTACTCGCGGGGCTTCTCCTGGCGATTTTTGGAGACAAGCCGCACCGCTGGCGCCTCGTTGGCGGCTTCTGGCTTGCTGGCCTGGGATTGTTCGCGGTTGCCTTCTGGCTGGCCTACTAGCGGTTCAGCGGCAGCTTCCCAGGCAAACAGAAGCACCCAAGCTAAGCATCCTCCAACCGCAAGTTGGTACAGCCGATTGCGATAAGGCATTGGAGCAGAAAGACCGCGGTGAATTTCCCCCGCGCCAGCTTATTGCGGATGTTCGGCTCTGTCTCGTTCACGCCGATCTCCGCCAGCTTCTCGACTAGCTGGGCATAGGTCACGCCGCGCCGTTTGAGTTCGGCTTTCAGCAGCCCCTTAACCCTGGCTTCCCACTCTGCGTTGTCCGGCATAGCAGTCCTTTCCGATGCTATTGCCATCATATGCGCCACATTCGCCCTTGTAAACGATACAGAATGCCACTATATCCGATGCATAGGTATCGGAGACGATGGCGAATGTCCCAGCACTTCCTTCTTTCAGCGAAAGCCCGGACCCTGAGCGTGGTCCAGGTGGCTCGCATGACGGAAGACCAGGCGCGCGAGACGTTCCGCGCGATCCGCTGGGCTGCGACCGATGGCGAGCCGGTATGCCCGCGCTGCGACTGTGCAGCCGTCTACGCCTACGCCTCCCGCCCGATCTTCAAGTGCAAGGCGTGCCACCACCAGTTCAGCGTCACCAGCGGGACGATCTTCGCCAGCCGCAAGCTGCCGGTGCGTGACTACCTCCTGGCGATCGCCATCTTCGTCAACGCGGTCAAAGGCATCTCCGCACTCCAGTTGGGGCGTGACCTTGATGTTCAGTACCGGACAGCCTTCGTCCTGGCGCACAAGCTGCGCGAGGCCATGGCGGCCGAGCAGGATGACATGATCCTGTCCGGCGAGGTTGAGGTAGATGGCGCCTACTTCGGCGGCTACGTGAAGCCGGAGAACCGGAAGGAAGACCGCAAGGACCGCCGGTTCAAGGAGAACCAGTCCGGCAAGCGCCGCGTGGTCGTGGTCATGCGGGAGCGGGAGGGGCGCACGCTGCCGTTCGTGTTCCGCAGCGAGGACCAGTCAGTGCCAACGATCCGGGAGCGGGTCGCCAGCGGCACCACGGTCTATGCGGACGAGGCTGCCGGCTGGGACGAGCTGCATGCCGCCTATGACACGAAGCGGATCAATCACAGCATCTCGTTCTCGGATGACGGCGCCTGCACCAATCAGGCGGAAAGCTTCTTCTCCCGCCTGCGCCGTGCCGAGATCGGACAGCACCACCATATCAGCGGGCGCTACCTCGCAGCCTATGCCAAGGAGATGGCATGGCGGGAGGATCACCGCCGCCGGCCGAACGGAACCCTGTTCCTGCTGACCGTAGCCGCCGCAGCCGCGCATCCGGTCTCGCGGATGTGGAAGGGATACTGGCAGCGGACGCCGGCCGCGCGCGGATGACGCACCGCACCATAGATCTGGTACTTAACAAAAAACGATATGCTACATTCCGTTGAACGGAATGGCCCTGCATGGTAATAAAAAGGGCCGACCCTTGCGGATCGGCCCTGCGGCCCGGTGGCAGAATGGCAATGTAACTAGTTTTGCAGGCTAGCGTATGTCGGTTCGATTCCGACCCGGGCCTCACACTCACACTCAAACTCAGGCGCCCTTCGGGGCGCCTTTTTCTTTGTCTAGCATCCTCGCATTAAGAGATGGTGAACGCCAGTACAGCGTACAACGCAACTCCGCAACGCGGGCTGAGTCGACACTCGCTACGGATTGTACGACAATGTTCTTACATTGCAAGGACATTGTCTAGGCACGATGCCAAAGAACCGAAAATCTGCCGATACAGAGTCGTTCTCGATTACGCTATCTGTGCAAGCCATTGAAATGATTGACAGTCTTATAGGCGTCGGCATTTTTGGAGCAAATCGGGGCGAAATCACTCGGACACTAGTCAACAGCCGGCTAGAGCAACTGATTGCGCAGAAGATCGTGACACCCCCAGGCGGGGGCAGATAGACACCCAGCCCCTTCCGCCCGATATTGAGACGGTCCCGCTCCGAGGTCGCCCCGGCGATGTGATGGCCAGCCTGCGTAGCCCTTCGGAGGCACAATCACCTGCGGGGACGCACCGGGCACCCATTTTCCGCCAAACAGCGTTGCCGCCCGCATCTATGCCGGGATAGCCTGTCCACGGACACAGCCGGGGCGGGAGGGCGGTATGCGGGCAATCTCAATTACATCGGCGCTTGTTCTCGCCATGGCGGCAGCCGTGACCGGTTGCACCGTGCGCCAGCAGGATCTTGATGCCTGGGTCGGGCAGCCGGTTGCCGCGCTCGACACTCAGCCCGTGTTCATCACCATGCCGATGTATAAAACCGTCACGGACGGCGGGATTGAAATCCGCAACTACGTCAACGGCGCGAACATTGCCCAATGCTTTGGCACTGGCAATGCCTATGCCGGATCGTCTTCATACGTGAACTATAACCAATTCCAGAACTGCATCGCGACATTTAGTGCGTGCAACAATATCTTTTACATTAAAGACGGAATTGTTCAGGAATACGCGCCAACACCTTCCGGCCGCGCCAGATGCTTTACCGATCAGCGGGTTCTTCCGAATAAAAAGTATCTTTAGACCGTCCGGCATACCCCTGGTTGGGGTTTGCCCCCTTCGACCTACTAGAATTTTGCCTTCCAGCCGATTCCTCTGGTAGCATTCTTCTTACGGACTGCACGGCAGACCCATTCAAACCTCATTGCCCCGGCGCTTTTTGGCGCGGGCGCATGGGGCGCCCGAGGGCGCAAGCCCCTGGCTTGCTCGTTGAATGGAGGTTGTCATGTCGGCAGTCGCCGGAAACGGAAGGGCGAAGGTTGTGTTTGTCCGCACCTATCGCCGCTTCCGCTTCGGCAAGTGGGAAGATGTTATCTCCCACTTCCGTAGTTGGCCTGTACGGCAGTACAGGTTTCACCTGTAACCGGGTGAGGGGGCCGTCCTTCGGGGCGGTCCCCAACGCCGGAACTGACCCGATTCGGCCAGATTCCGTCTGAATCTTCCTCCGATTTGCACCATGGTGTCAACCAACGTGTGACACCATCGCCCACTGCTTATACGTCCCCTCGCTGGCGACCTCCTGCACCAGCCCCTTCTGCTGGAGCTTGAATAGGCAGGCACCGACCCGCTTGCGGATCAGGGACACGGCGCGGGGATCGTTCGGGTCCAGCCCTCGCCCCTTCACGACCTCTACGGCCAGTTCCAGGGATGTGACGGGCTTCTCAGAGGCTCGGAGCGCTCCCAGGACAAACCGCTGCATCTCGCCCCGAAAGGCCGCGTGGCGGGCCGGAAACTGCTTGGAGGCGATGCTGCCGATTGCGTGGTCAGGGTCGAACAGATGGATGACGTGGTCCACATGGTCCAGGTCTATGACGAGATCGTTCAGTTCCCGCTGTAGCGCCTCTATGCGCCCGGCGAGTTCTGCCCGCTTCTCTCGCAGGCCCGCTATCGTGTTCGGTCGTTCCATGTGCTATATTATGCGGGACTGGATAACCGCTGCACATCATCTTGTTGGTGTGTTTGCTACATAAGACCGTGGAACTCCGCCAGCTCGTCCAGGAACAGCACCCCGTCATGCGCCAGGCTCACCTCTCCCGGCTTCGCGCGGGTGCCGCCGCCGACCAGGGCGGGCAGGGAGGCGGAATGATGCGGATCCCGGTAGGGCCGGCGCCGTACCAGCTTTCCCTCCGGCAGGCCGCCGGCGGCGGAGGCGATCATCGCCACCTCCAGCGCCTCCCGCGGCGTCAGCGGCGGCAGGATGCCGGGCAGGCGGGCGGCCAGCATCGACTTGCCGGCCCCTGGCGGACCAAGCATCAGCAGGTGATGCGCACCCGCGGCGGCGATCTCCAGCACCCGCTTCGCGCTTTCCTGCCCCTTCACCTCCGCCAGGTCCGGCAGCGGCCCGACGGCGGCCTCGATCGCCGGCTCCGGCGGCGCCAGCACCTGGGTCCCGCGCAGATGGTTGATCAGGTGCAGCAGGCCCGGCGCGGCCAGGATCTCCACCCCGTCGGCCAGCGCCGCCTCCGTCCCCACCGATGCCGGGCAGACCAGGCCCAGGCCGCGATCGCCGGCATGCAGGGCCGCCAGCAGGGCGCCGCCGGAGACGGTCAGCCCGGCATCCAGGCCCAGCTCGCCCATCGCGACGAAACCGGCCAGCGCATCCTCGGGCAGCACCTCCATCGCCAGCAGCAGGCCCAGCGCGATCGGCAGGTCGTAGTGGCTGCCCTCCTTCGGCAGGTCGGCCGGCGCCAGGTTCACGATGATCCGCTTCGGCGGCAGGCTCATCCCCAGCGCCGAAAGGGCGGCGCGCACCCGCTCGCGGCTCTCGGTCACCGCCTTGTCGGCCAGGCCGACGATGGTGAAGGCGGGCAGGCCGGCCGCGACCTGCACCTGCACGTCGACGGGCACGGCCTCCAGGCCCTGGAAGGCGATGGTGGGAATGCGGGCAACCATGGCGCGCAGTATGGCGCCGCGGCGGGCAATCGGATAGTTGCCGGCGGCAATGGCCGGCAGATTGGCTGCCCAGTCTGGCGCTACGGCTCCCGCCGGCCGCCGACCGCCGCCAGGCCCTTCAGGTAGGCGGCCCAGACCGCCTCCCTGTCGGAGCCCATGTCGTAGAAATAGGCCCAGGAATAGATGCCGCTGTCATGGCCGTCGTCGAAGCGCAGGCGCACGGCATAGCTGCCGACCGGCTCGATCGCGGTGATGCGCACGTCGCGCTTGCCGCCGACATAGCTGCGCTGGCTGGGGCTGTGGCCGCGCACCTCGGCGGAGGGGCTCTCCACCCGCAGGAATTCCGGGGTGAAGGCAAAGCTGGTATCGGGAAAGCTTACGGTGAGGGTCTCGCCGTCCTTCGACAGGCGGATCTCCTCGGGCGCCGGCCGTCCGGCGCGTTCGTGTGCGGTGTCGGTCATCGGCGCGCCTTCCGCCGGCCGGGCATCAGTCCAGGGGCCTCAATCCAGGGGCCGCGCCTCGTCGACCAGCATGATCGGGATGCCGTCGCGGATCGGAAAGGCCAGCTTCGCCGCCTGGCTCACCAGTTCCTGGCGCTCCCGGTCATAGCTCAGCGCCTGCTTCGTCACCGGGCAGACCAGCAGTTCCAGCAGCTTCGGGTCGACCTCCGCCCGCGCCGGGCTGCCACCCTCGATCTCGTCCGCCATCATGCACTCCATTCAGACCGCCTCACGCGCCGGACAGCGGCTTCGCACAGCCGTGCCGCCCGGTCAACGTCGCATCGCGCCGCCGCGGCCCGGCCGGCGGCTCAGTTCATCGGCGGCGGGCCGCCATCCTCATCGCCGCCACGGCGCCCGGCCGCATCGATCGCCGCCATCTCCATCAGGGCGACCAGGGTGCGCGCGCGTTCCGCCGCGTCCGGCGCCTCAAGCAACGCCTGCTTCTCGCTGGCCGTGAACGGGCAGATCATGGCGAGCGAGGTCACCAGGGTCGGCAGCGGTGCCCGGTTGATGCTGTCCCAGTCCGCCGGGATCCCGGTGGCGGAGAGATAGGCGCGCAGCGCATTGAGCAGGCGCGCGCCGTCGACCGCCTCCGCCGCCGGCGGCTCCAGGTCGCCCGCGAAATCCTCGTAGTCGGCCACCACCTGGCGATAGCCGGTGGTCACCGACAGCTCCTCGACGATGCGAAAGCGGATGATCCCGGTCAGGGTGATCAGGTAGCGGCCGTCGCCGGTCTCGCTGAACGAGGTGATGCGCCCGGCACAGCCCACCTTGTAGGGCTGCGGCTTCGAGCCCCGCGATTCCGCCTCCTGCGGCTGCACCATGCCGATCATGCGATGGCTGGCCATCGCATCCTCGGTCATCTGCAGGTAGCGCGGCTCGAAGATGTTGAGCGGCAGCTTGCCGCCCGGCAGCAGCAGCACGCCGGGCAGGGGGAAGATCGGCAGGGTCGGCGGCCGCGCCTCGCGCCAGCCGCCCGGCGCATGCTCCATGCCCGTATTCCTGACTTTCCCGGATTCATCATGCCGGCCGGCGGCTTCGCCGCCCGGCGCCTCGCGATCGGTCATCGGATCCCGTTCAACCCCCGCACTGCCAATCCCGCGCCGCCGTTCGACCCGGCCGGCCGCCCGGCAGGCTCAGGAGAACAGGATCGACGACAGCCGCCGCCGCGTCTCGATGGTCAGCGGGTCGGTCTGCCCGAACGTGTCGAACAGCTCGACCAGCTGCTTGCGCGCGGCCTCGTCATTCCATTTGCGATCCTGCCGGACGATGTCCAGCAACTGGTCGACCGCCTCTTCCCGGCGATGCGCGCCCAGCAGCGCCAGCGCATAGTCGTAGCGCGCCTGGTGGTCCTTCGGGTTGGCCTCCACCTTGGCCGCCAGCTCGCCCACCTGGCCGGCCGCCGCCTGGCTGCGCTCGGCCAGCTCGATCGCCGCGCGGGCGCCCTTGATCTCCTCGTCGTCGGCGAGCTTCGCCGGCACCCGGGCCAGCATCTCCTTCGCCTTGTCCAGCGCGTCGCTGGCGACCATGCAGCGCAGCAGCCCGCCGATCGCGGCCGCGTTCTCCGGCTCCTGCTGCAGCACGGCGGCAAAGGCCTGCTGCGCCAGTTCCAGGTCGCCGGCCTCCAGTGCCTCGCGGCCCTGTTCCAGCGCCTCCTCCACCGGGTCGCCGGCCATCTCGCCGCCCGCCAGGCGCTCGATGAACTGCTTCACCTGGCTCTCCGGCAGGGCGCCCATGAAGCCGTCGACCGGCTGTCCGTCCTGGAAGGCATAGACCGCCGGAATCGACTGGATCCGCAGCTGCTGCGCCAGCGGCTGGTTCTGCGGCTCGTCGATATTGACCTTGACCAGCTTCACCTTGCCGCCGGCCGCCCGCACGACCTTTTCCAGCACCGGGGTCAGGGTCTTGCAGGGGCCGCACCAGGGCGCCCAGAAGTCGACCAGGACCGGCACCTCGCGCGAGGCCTCGATGACGTCCTGCATGAAGGTCGCCATCGAGCTGTCCTTCACCAGGTCGGCACCGCCGGCCATCGGCCCGTCAGGCGTCTGAGATGCAAATTCCATGGTCCTCGATCCGATCGTGTGGTGTCCGGCCGCCCGAAACTGCGGAAAAAGATGTCCGGCGAACTATAATCGCCGACATCGTCTTGCCAAGCCGGGCATGTGGGGTCCCGGTGGCGCCCTGTCCAGTTCCGCCGCCCGGCTGCGACCCTATCCCGCGGCCGGCGGGCCGGCATCCGCCGCATCCAGGTCCACCACCACCGGCGCATGCCCGCAGGCGTCGATGAAGCGCAGCAGGTCGTCGGGCGCGATGCGGGTGGTCCGGTCGTTCAGCAGCGGATGATAGTGCAGGGGCGCCTTCTTCATCATCGCGGCGTCCAGCACCACCTTCACCTGCCGCCCGGCATCGTTGACCAGGGCGAAGGGGGTGACGGAGCCGGGCCGCACGCCCAGCACCTCGAACAGCAGGTCTGGCTTGCCGAAGCTCAGCCGCGCCGACCCGATCGCGCCCTGCAGCGCCTTCATGTCGACCTTCCGGTCCTCGTCGCAGACCACCAGCCACAGCTGCCCCTTCTTGTCCTTCAGGAACAGGCTCTTGCAATGGCCGCCGGGTCCGGAAAGCGCCGCGCCCGGGCCGCGCAGGGTCTGCGATTCCTCGACGGTGAAGACCGGATCGTGGACGACGGTCTCGGTCCGGATGCCGAGTTCGTCGAGGCGCGCAAGCAGCGCATCCGGGCTGGTGGGCAGGTCGGACATGGCGGGAACAACCGGGATAAAGGGAACGGAAGGCAGCCGGCAGAAAAGAGATTGACGCCGGCCCGGCGATCCCTTATCTCCTTGCGGCCCGGACGGCAATGTCTTCCGCCACCCAGCGGAGATGCGAGTGTGGCCGTCCACCGGAGCGCGGGCGTAGCTCAGGGGTAGAGCACAACCTTGCCAAGGTTGGGGTCGTGAGTTCGAATCTCATCGCCCGCTCCAATTCTTCTCCGAACGGATGACGCGAAACGTCCAGAGGGCCGGGCGCTCGCTATCGGTCCCGCGTGCGACGAAGCGCGCCACTGACGGCGTCATCGAAGCATCACGAAATACGGGCATTGTGGTCTACCCGACCGCCGCCAGCAGTCCTGCCGCCGGCCGCCGCCCTGTCCGTGCCATGCCCGCAGCCCGCCCCGCAAAGCCAACGCCACCCGCACCGCCCTGCCGGACAGAGGTCCTGCACGACGCCGTGCCCGGCCGCGTGCGGTTCCGGCATGCCGGCCTGTCCCTGCAGGCCGACCGCGCCGCCGCGCTGGAGCGGTACCTGGCCGGCCTGCCAGGGGTGCTGGCCGCACGGGCCCGGCCCTACAGTGGCACCGTGCTTGTCGAATATCGGGCACCCGCCACGATTCCCGCTCTCGCCCGCAGCATCGAGCGGGCCGTGGCCGGGCACCCGCTGCGGCAGCGACAGCCCCGCCCCGCCCCGCTCTCCGCCGCCGCGGCGTCGGCGCCGCCGGATCCCGGCCATGCCTGGCACGCCCTGCCGATCGACCAGGCAGCCGAGCGGCTGGGCACGCAATGGGATGCCGGCCTCAGCGACGGCGAGAGCATCGCGCGGCTCTCGGCCTACGGTCCCAACGCCCTGCGGCAGGCGGAACCGCGCTCGACCCTGGCTGTCTTCGCGGAGCAGCTGACCAGCCTGCCGGTCGTGCTCCTTGGCGGCTCCGCGGTCCTCTCCGTGGCCACGGGCGGCATCGCCGATGCCGCCATGATCGCCGCCGTCGTCCTGCTGAACGCCGGCATCGCGACCGCCACCGAGCGGCAGGCCGAGAAGACGATCCGCGGCCTGTCGGACTATGCGCCGCAACCTGTCCAGGTGATCCGCGACGGCATCCGCATCGCGGTGCCGCCCGAAGCGCTGGTGCCCGGCGACCTGATCCTGCTGGAGCGCGGCACCCTGGTCCCGGCGGATGCCCGCCTCGTTGCCTGCGAGGACCTGTCGGTCAACGAAGCGGCACTGACCGGCGAGGCAATGCCGGTACGCAAGGACTGGGCGACGGTGTTTCCCGCCGAGACGCCGCTGGCCGACCGCCGCAACGCCGTCTATCGCGGCACCGCGGTGACCGGCGGCGCCGGCGCGGCCCTGGTCACCGCCACCGGCATGCAGACCGAGATCGGCCGCCTGCAACACCTGCTGGGGTCGGTGCATCCACCGGAAACGCCGATCCAGCGCCAGCTGGGCGAGGTGGAGCGCGAGCTTGTGATCGTGAACGCCCTGATCTGCGGCGCGGTCTTCGGCCTCGGCCTGCTGCGCGGCCATGGCCTGGTGCCGATGCTGCGCAGCGCGATCTCCCTGGCGGTCGCGGCGATCCCGGAAGGCCTGCCGGCAGTGGCCACCACGACCCTGGCCCTGGGGGTCCAGGACATGCGCCGGCGCCACGTCTTCGTGCGCAAGCTGGATGCGGTCGAGACCCTCGGCGCGGTGGAGGTGATCTGCCTCGACAAGACCGGCACCCTGACGGAGAACCGGATGGCCGTCGCGACGGTGCATGCCGGCGGCCGTGCCTGCGATCTCGCGGCCGGACAGGCCGCCGACGCCGGACAGGCCGCCGACAACGCCGCGATCGTCACCCGCCTGCTCGAGGTTTCCGCCCTGTGCAGCGACGCGATCCTGCGGCCGCTCCCCGAAGGCACCGGCCCCGAAGGCGCCTCCCCGGAGGTAGCGGCCGGTCGCGGTTTCGCCATCGAGGGCAGTTCCACCGAGAGCGCCCTGATCGAGGCGGCGCTGGCCCGCGGCATCGACATCGTCGCGCTGCGGGCTGCGGCCCGGGTCGTCGCCAGCGCCGGCCGCGACGACGGCCGCAAGCGCATGAGCACCCTGCACGAGCGGCCGGACGGCAGCCGGCTGCTCTGCGTGAAGGGCGAACCGATGGAGGTCCTGGCCCGCTGCAGCCATCGCCGCACGGCGGCGGGGGACCTGCCGCTCGACGATGCGGGCCGTGCCGAAGTGAAGGCGGCCAACGAACGGCTGGCCGGCAGGGCGCTGCGGGTGCTGGGCGTCGCGGTGGGCGAGGGTGGCGGTCATCCCCGCGACGAGCGCGACCTCGTCTGGCTCGGCCTGGCCGGCCTGACCAATCCGGTGCGCCGGGGCGTTCCGGCGGCGCTGCAGCGGCTGCAGCAGGCCGGCATCCGCACCGCGATGCTGACCGGGGACCAGACGGCGACGGCCTTTGCCGTCGCCCGCGACCTCAAACTCGGCGGCGACGGCGAACTGACGGTGATGGAGGCGGGCCAGATCTCCGGCCTGGCGCCGGCGGCCCTGGACGCCCTGGTCGACCGTCCGCAGGTCTTCGCCCGGGTCACCCCGGTCGACAAGCTCAACATCGTCACCGCGCTGCAGCGCAGTGGTCGCATCGTTGCGATGACCGGCGACGGCATCAACGACGGGCCGGCGCTGCGGGCCGCCGATATCGGCATCGCGATGGGCCGCGACGGCACCGATGTCGCCCGCGAGGTGGCCGACATCGTCCTGGCCGGCGACGACCTGGCCGGCGTCGTGGAGGCGATCCGCCTGGGCCGCGCCACCTATGCCAATATCCGCAAGGTGCTGCGCTACCTGGTCTCCACCAACGCCTCGGAGACGATCGCGATGCTGGGCGGCGGCATCGCAGGCGCGGAGCCGATGACCCCGATGCAGCTGCTCTGGCTCAACCTGGCCTCCGACGCCCTGCCGGCGCTGGCGCTCGGCCTGGAGCCGCCGGAGCCGGGCCTGCTCCATCAGCCGCCGCACGACCCGCAGGCGCCGATCCTGGTGCCCGACGATTTCCGCCGCATCCTGCGCGAGGGGATGGTGATGGGCGGTGCCGCGCTGGCCGCCTATTTTGCCTATGGCGGCGCAGCAGGCGGGGCCCGCGCCAGCACGGTGACGTTCCACGGGCTGACCCTGGCGCAGCTGCTGCACGGCATCGCCAGCCGGTCGGAGCGCCACGGCATCGCGGCGGAACTGTCGCGGCCAGCGAACCCGCAGCTCTACGGCGCCCTCGCCCTGTCCGGCGCGCTGCAGATCGCCGCCCAGGTCCTGCCCGCCACCCGCGGCCTGCTCGGCCTCGCCCCGGTGGGACGCGCCGAGCTGTTCGGCATCGCCGGCATCGCGCTCGGCGCGACATTCGTCAACGATCTGGCCGGCCATCTCTTGCGGGGCACGGACGACCTGTGGCGGCCGCCGGGAAAGAGGGATCCGCTGCGATGACCCGCGACATGATCTTCACCTCGGAATCGGTGACCCCGGGCCATCCCGACAAGCTCTGCGACCAGATCTCCGACGCCGCGATCGACGCCTTCCTGGCCGTCGACCCGGGTGCCCATGCGGTGGTGGAATGCGCGGTGGCTACCGGCGTGGTGTTCCTGGCCGCCCGCTTTGCTGCGGAAACCACGGTCGACCTGCCCTCGGTTGCCCGCCGGGTGATCGGCGAGGCCGGCTATCTGGACGGCGATTTCGACGCCCGCCGCTGCTCGATCCTTACCAGCTTCGTGGACCTGCCGGCCGACCTGCGCGCGCCACCGGACGCCGATGACGGCGAAGCGGCGATCGAACGCTGCGTCGCGGCGGAACAGGCCAATGTCTTCGGCTTCGCCTGCCGGGACACGCCGGAGCTGATGCCGCTGCCGATCAGCATGGCCCATCGCCTGGCGCGGCGGCTGGCCGCCGCACGGGCGGACTGCCCCTGGCTGATGCCCGACGGCAAGACGCAGGTCTCGGTGGCCTATCGCGACCGACGGCCGGTGCGCGTCCAGACCCTGTCCTTCACCGCGGCCGTCGCCCCCGGCACGCCGCCCGCCATGGTGGAGGAACGCCTGCACGCGCTGGCGGCCGACGCCTTCGACGGGACCGGGCCGGCGCCGGACGCGGACACGGCCATCTACGTGAATGCCGGCGGCCCGTTCGAAACCGGCGGCCCGGCGCGGCATGCCGGCCTGACCGGGCGCAAGAACGGTATCGACACCTATGGCGAATTCGCCCGCCAGAGCGGCGCCGCCCTGTCCGGAAAGGACCCCTCCCGCATCGACAGGATCGGGGCCTATGCGGCGCGACATGCCGCCAAGAACGTGGTCGCCGCCGGCCTCGCAGACCAGTGCGAGGTCCACCTGGCCTATGCCATCGGCCGCGCACCCCCGCTCAGCCTGTCGGTGGAGAGCTTCGGCACCGGCCGCATCGAGGATGCCGAGATCGCCGCGCGCATCGCCGAGGTCCTGGATTTCCGGCCTGCCGCCATCGCCCGGCGCTTCGCCCTGCGGGCACGGCCCGGCCTGGCCGGCGCCGCAGGTTTCTATCGGCCGCTCGCCGTCTACGGCCATTTCGGCCGCACCGACCTCGACCTGCCCTGGGAAGCGACCGATATCGTCGACGCGCTTCGCCGCTGACCGGGCGCTAGTCCTCGTCCGGCGCCGCGCCTTCGGACAGCAGACCCCATAGGCTTGCGGCATACCAGGCCAGGGTCACGGCCGGCGGCAGGACCTGGCCGCGCGACAGCTGCCAAAGCGCGAACAGGCCGGCCCCCGCCGCAACCGCCGCCCTGGGGCCGAGCCGGGGCGCCGGCGCGGCGGGAGAGGGGGCCGCGGCCGGCCGCAGCACGAACAGTCGCGCCGCTTCCGCCGCCGCGCCGAGCCGCTCCACCGGCCCGGCATGGCGGACGACGATACTTCCCGTCAGGGGCCGCACGTCGACATGGAAAATGCCGGGAAGGGCAGACAGCCCGGTCGCCACCGCCGCGAAGAAGACGGCATCGCCGCGACGGTCCGGGACCCGCAGCCGCGACCGGCCGGGCATCGCATGGACAAGTTCCGCCGCCGGCAGCCGGTCAGGCATCTGTGGATGACCCCGTCGCGGCCTGGCGGGTCCCCGCCCGCTTCGTCGCGCGGCGCCGCGCGGCGGGACGTTTCACGGTCCCGGGCCTTTTCGTGGCCGACTTCGCAGCCGTGGCGCCGGCGGCCGCCTGGGCTTCGGCCGCCTGTTGTGCCTCGGCCTCGGCCTCAGCCTCGGCCCGGGCCTGGAACGCGGCCAGCCGCGCCGCGACCAGTTCCTCCGTCACCTCGGCCTTGGCTTCCGCGAACAGGTCTTCCGCCCCCTCGGTCACCTCGGCGCCCCGGATCCGCGCCTCGTAGACCGCCGCAAGCGCCGCCTTCAGCGCCGACTTGGCTGCGGGGCGTCCCCGCTGCACCAGCTGCGGCCCCAGCAGGACCGCGGCGGCGGCTCCGACAACCGCACCGACCGCGAAGCCGAATGGAAACATCGTCGACACTCCGATCCCTTGCACATGGGAAGACATTCGCCGGTCGCGAAGCCGTGCCGGCGCCAGCAAGGCTGACCGATCCCGCCGCCGGCCGCCAGATCCGGGACGACTGTCGCAAAAATTTCATACGGGCCGACGCAGAATCCGCGGTTCCGCAGCCGCCGCATTGATCCAGCGCAAGGCGCGCCGCGACCCGATACAGTCGAATGCGCATCCGTCGAGCAAAGCAGCGGGAACGGGCGGATGCAGGCCGGGAATGCCGAACGGAGCCTCGTCGATTTCGCCGTCCATGTCGGCGACAACGCCAGGCACAGGGGTGGGCGGCAGACCAAGATCGCGCTGCGGGACCTCAGCTTCTGGTATGGCGAGAAGCAGGCCCTGAAGGATGTCACCCTGGACATCTACGACCGCGAGGTGACGGCGCTGATCGGGCCGTCAGGATGCGGCAAGTCGACCCTTCTGCGCTGCCTCAACCGGACCAACGAACTGATCCTGCATACCCGCATGTCCGGGCGGATCCTGATCGACGGTGCCGACATCTATGCCGAAGACCTCGACCTGCCGGAACTGCGCCGCCGTTTCGGCTGGATCGCGCAGAAACCGAACCCGTTCCCGATGTCGGTCTACCGCAACGTCGCCTATGGGCCGCACCTGCACGGGCTGGTGACCGGGCGCGCCGAAACCGATGCCCTGGTGCAGCACGCGCTGGAACTGGCCGGGCTGTGGGACGAGGTGAAGGACAGGCTCGACGAACTGGGCACCGACCTGTCTGGCGGGCAGCAGCAGCGCCTGTGCCTGGCCCGCGCGATCGCCACCGATCCGGAGATCATCCTGATGGACGAGCCGGCTTCCGCCCTCGACCCGCCGGCCACCGCCCATCTGGAGGACCTGATCGACGCCCTGCGCCAGCGCTTCTGCATCGTCATCATCACCCACAATATGCAGCAGGCCGCCCGGGTGTCGCAGCGCGCCGCCTACATGCATCTGGGAGAGATGGTCGAGGTCGGCGATACCGAGGAGATCTTCCTGCGGCCGCGGACCGAATCCTGCCGGGACTACATCACCGGGCGCATGGGCTGAGCCGGTACGAGGGGCCGGCAGCCCCCATCTGCCCCATGCCGATCACACCGACCATAGTCATCGCCTGCTCCCTGCCGTCCTGCGGTCCCGCGGTTCCGCCGTCCCGGCATCGGCCTGCCCGACCCTGGCGCGCCCGTCGCCGCCACCGCCATAGGTGCGATTGATCTGTCGCGAAACCGTCACATGCTGGGGGCGCGCGGGGAACCGATCGCACGGAACGAGAGGGATGCCATGACCGACGACAGCATCGCGCCGCAGGGCGGCGAGGGACCCAGCCACGAGCATCCCTCCATCGCGCAGATGCGCCACGACCCGGAGGCGATCCGGCATGCCTTCGAAACCGGCGAATATCCCTACAGGCGCAGGCTGCGGACCGCGCCCTACGAGCAGAAGAAGGCGCAGCTGCAGGTCGAACTGCTGAAGGTGCAGCACTGGGTCCAGGAGACCGGGCAGAAGATCGTCATCCTGTTCGAAGGCCGCGACGCCGCCGGCAAGGGCGGCACGATCAAGCGCTTCATGGAGCATCTCAACCCGCGCGCGGCACGGGTGGTCGCGCTGGCCAAGCCCACCGAGGAACAGCAGGGCCAGTGGTTTTTCCAGCGCTATGTCGAGCGGCTGCCGACCGCCGGCGAGATCGTGTTCTTCGACCGCTCCTGGTACAACCGCGCCGGGGTGGAACGTGTCATGGGCTTCTGCTCGCCCAGCGACTATCTGGAATTCATGCGCCAGACGCCGGAGCTGGAACGGATGCTCACCCGCTCCGGCATCCTGCTCTACAAGTACTGGTTCTCGGTCACCCAGGCAGAGCAGCGCCGCCGCTTCAAGGCGCGCGAGACCGACCCGCTGAAACAGTGGAAGCTGTCGCCGATCGACAAGGCCAGCCTCGACAAGTGGGACGACTATACCGAGGCCAAGGAGGCGATGTTCTTCTACACCGACACCGCCGACGCGCCCTGGACCATCATCAAGTCCGACGACAAGAAACGCGCGCGGCTGAACTGCATGCAGCACTTCCTCTCGTCCCTCGACTATCCGAACAAGAACCGTCATGTGGTGCGGCCGCCGGATCCGCTGATCGTCGGCTCCACCCACCACGTCATCCACGGCTCGGCGCATATCCTGGGCGCCGCCCTGCATCCGGAGGCCCGGCGCGACGGCAATGGTGTCGCCGGCAACGGCGCCGCTGCGGCGGCCGGCGATGACAACGGCGAGACGTCCAAGGCGCCGGCACGAAATGCCGGCACCGCAGCCGCGCGGCGCCCTCGCAAGCAGCGGCCCGCCGCAGCCTCCGCGGCAAAGACCGGAAGCTAGGGCAATCCGGGTTCGCCCGGGCCGCTAGAGCTTCAGCCCCGTCATCACCTCGGCCCAGGGCTCGCGGTCGCCGTGCAGGCTGTCCGGGTCGGTGCCCAGCTCGGCCGCCAGCGCCGATGTCAGGCGGTGGAAGGGCAGGATCGCCAGGAACGGCCGCAGCAGCGGATGGCCAGGCTCCGGGAAGGCGATATCGGCGCCGGAATCCGCATCCCCGCAGGTCACCACCGGCGCCAGGCCAAGCGCCGACAGCACCCGGCAGAGTTCCCGCGACCGGCCGCCGTCATCGGCCGCCGGCAGCAGCACGATGGCCGACATCTCCGGCGCGTAGCTGGCCGGCGTGCCGTGCAGGGCGAATTCCGGCGACATCGCCTCGGTCCACAGCCAGGCGCCTTCCTTGATCTTCAGCGCCGCCTCCTGCGCCGTCGGCAGGTCGTCGGCGAAACCGGAGATCAGGATCGTGCGCGACCGTCCCAGGCCATGGACGAACCGGCGGTCCAGCGGCATCGCCAGGGCGCCGGCCAGCAGCCCGGGCAGGCTGTCCAGCGCCGCCGTGAAGGGTGCCGATTGCTCCGGGACATAGGCAGCGGCGATCCGGGCCAGCGCGGCAAGGGAGGCCAGGTAGGAAACACTGAAGGTGCGCGCCGTCTCGTCCCCGCAGGTGCGGAGGGTCAGGTCCGCGTCCTGCACCGGCGCACCCTGGCCGACCACCGCCACGATACGGGCGGCGCCGGCGGCACGCGCGGCCTTCTGCGACGCGGTGGGAAAGATCTTCGTACCGCGATGGGAGATCACCACCAGCTGGTCGCCCGCGGCCAGCGGCCAGGCGCCGGTGCCGACGTCATGGGCGTCGGCGGCGAAGGCGCGCCGCCGGCCGCCGGACAGCCGGCAGACCCAGTCGGCGGCGACCCGGGCCGCATGCAGCGAGGTGCCGATGCCGGTGAAGACCAGCGGCCGCGCCGGATCCAGCCCCGGATCGACCTCCGCCGGCTCCGTCGCCGCCAGCACCTCGGCGACCGTGGCGGGGATGGCGGCGATCTGGTCGTCGTAGGCGCGCGCGGTCATGTCCGGTCTCCGATACGGCGGTAGGCTTTCCCCTTACGACGCCCCGCCGCCCTTTTCCAGGGCGAAGCCCTCGTCCAGCCAGCCGGTCACGCCGCCGGCCATGATCTTCACCGGCCGGCCCAGCCGCGCCAGCCGCAGCGCGCCACGGGAGGCGCCGTTGCAATGCGGCCCCGCGCAGTAGGTCACGAACAGGGTGTCGGCCGGCCAGTCCGCCATCCGGCGCTCGGTGATCTTGCCGTGCGGCAGGCCGATCGCGCCCGCCACATGGCCGGCGGCGAACAGTGCCGGGCTGCGCACGTCCAGCAGCACGAAGCCCGGCGCTCCCGACGCCATCGCCTCCTGCACATCCCAGCAATCGGTCTCGAAGGCGAACCCGGCGGCGAAATGCGCCTCGGCCTCGGCGGGCGGCGCGGCGGGCACGGCGGTTACGGCATTGGTCATCGGATCGCTCCATTCCACGAAGGACCCCCGAACCTAGGTCCCTGCGCGCCGCCGCCGTGAGTGGCATAATCGACAAAAGACTGACGGATCCTGCCAATGACACTGTCCCGGCCACCGGCCCGCGACCGCCGCGCGGTCACAGCCCTGCTCTATGACGGACTCGCCACCTTCGAGTTCGGCATCGTCACCGAGATCTTCGCCCTCGAGCGGCCGGAGATCGGCGCCGACTGGTACCGCTTCGCCACCTGCAGCGAGCATGGCGGGACGGTGACCGCCGGCGGCGGCGTCCGGGTCGCGCCGGCCGGCGGGCTGGAGGCCCTGGAGGAGGCGGGGACCATCGTCGTGCCCGGCTGGCGGCGGGACCGGCCGGCACCCGCGCCCGCACTCGCGTCCGCCCTTCTGCGGGCGCATGGCGAAGGCGCGCGGATCGTCACCATCTGTTCCGGCGCCTTCCTGCCGGCCGCACTGGGCCTGCTGGAGGGCCGCACCGCGACCACCCACTGGCGCTATGCAGCCGAGCTGAAGGCGCGCCATCCGGCGATCGAGGTGCTGCCGGAAGTGCTGTATGTCGACAACGACGACATCCTGACCTCCGCCGGCTCGGCCGCCGGCATCGACCTGCTGCTGCATGTGGTGCGGCGGGACTTCGGCGCCGCCGCCGCCAATACCGTCGCCCGCCGGCTGGTGATGGCGCCGCACCGCGAGGGCGGCCAGCAGCAGTTCATCGACCGGCCGGTGCCAACGGCACGGGAGGGGCGGCTGGCACAGCTGCTGGACGAGATCCGGGCACGCCCGGCGGAGGACTGGCCGGTCGCGCGCATGGCCGGCTACGCGGCGATGAGCGAGCGCAGCTTTGCGCGGCGGTTCCGCGCGATGACCGGGATGGCGCCGGGTGCCTGGCTGATTCGCACCCGGGTCGACACTGCCCGCGACCTGCTGGAAGGCAGCCGCCTGCACCTGGCGCAGATCGCGGAAATCGCCGGCTTCGCCGCGCCGGAAAGCCTGGCCCGCCAGTTCCGCCGCCGCTACGGCGTGCCGCCGGCGGCCTACCGGCGCAATTTCGGCCAGCCGGCGTAGGGCACCGTTCGTCGCCTACCGGTCCGCACCCGGAAGCAGGTTCGCCCGCCAATCCTGCGCGATGTGCGGCAGGTCGGGCGGCCCGCCCTCGCCCGCCAGCAGGGCCAGCACCCGCGGCGGGGTCAGCGGGATCTCATGCACCGGCCGGCCGGTGGCATTGGCCACCGCGCAGCCCATCACCGCGGCCACGTTCAGGATCGGGATCTCACCCGCCCCCTTGGCGCCCAGCGGGCCGAGGGAGGGCGCGCCCTCGTACAGCTCGATCTCCACCGGCACCGTGTCGCGGGCCAGCGGCACCCGATAGCTTTCCAGCCCGTCCTGGCGGATGCGGCCATTGCCGTCGATCGTGATTTCCTCATGCAGAGCATAGCCCAGGCCCTGCACCACGCCGCCCTGCACCTGGTTGCGGATCGCCCGCGGATTGATCGCGCGGCCGACATCCTGCACCACGCTGTAGCGCAGCACCTCGACATGGCCGGTTTCCGGGTCGACCGCGACCTCGGCGTCGTGCACCGCGAAGACCGGCAGGTCCAGCGCCTCGATCATGTGGCCGGCCGCACAGCCCGGCATCGCCGCGGTGCCGGGCCCGGTGAAGGCGCCGCTGCCGGAGATCGGGCCGCCGACCCCCTGCGCCCGCTGCGCGACATCGGCGATGGAGACCCGCATCCCAGGCACGCCGACCACGGAGACATGGCCGTCGGCCAGCTCCAGGTCGGCCTCCGCCGCCTCCAGCATCTCGCCGGCATGTTTCAGGATCTTGGCGCGCACCTCGGCGCAGGCCGCCTCTCCCGCAATACCGAGGGAGACGGTCTGCCGGCCGCCGCCGACGCCGACGTCATAGCCGGCGGAATCGGTGTCGGCCGCCCGGATCACCACGTCCTGCGGGCGCAGGCCCAGGGAATTCGCGACGATCTGCGGCAAGGCCTGCATCATGGAGCCGGAGCCGATCTCCACGCCAGAGGTGACCAGGGTGGCGGTGCCGTCCGGGTTCAGGTTCACCGCCGCGGCCGACGGGCCGACGAAGACGAACCAGGTGCCGACCACGGTGGCGCGGCCCCACAGCCGGCCGTCCGGCAATGTCTTCGACCGCGGCCCGGGCGGGTGCAGGGCCGCCATCCGGTCCAGCATCGGCCCCAGCACGTCGCCCTGGAAGACCTGGCCGGTCGACCCCAGGGATCCGTCGCCGATCACGTTGCGGCGACGGAAATCCAGCGGATCCATGCCGATCGCGGCGCAGATCTCGTCGGTATGCCGCTCCAGCGCGAAGGTGTTGTAGGTGCCGTTGCAGGCGCGGAAGGCGCCGGTCGGCGCGGTGTTGGTATAGACGGCGCGGCTGACCAGCTTCACCGATCCCAGCCGGTAATTGCCGCCCAGGGTGTGCGCGGTCATCGTGGTCAGAAAGGGCTGCTCGCCGCCATAGGCGCCGCAATCCATCAGCACCACCGCCTCGCGGCCGACAATCTCCCCTTCTGCGGTAACGGCGGAGCGGATGCGGATCTCCGCATTCTCCCGCGCGAGAGAGGTCAGCATCTCGTCCCGCCGCGAATTGGCCAGCCGCACCGGCCGGCCGGTCGCCCGCGCCAGCAGGGCGGCGAAGGGCTCCACCGCGAACTCGAACTTCAGGCCGAAGCCGCCGCCCACCGCCGGCACGATCACCCGCACCTGCGACGGCGCGACCCCCAGCAGCCGCGCGGTCGCCGCCCGCACCGACCAGGGCGCCTGGGTCGAGGTCTCGATCAGGAAGCGACCATCCTCGAAAGCCACCACGCAGGCGCGCGGCTCCATCGCCAGCTGGTTCTGCCGGCCGACCCGGAAGCTGCTTTCCACCACGGTCACGTCCGCCCGCGCGAAGGCGGCATCGGTGTCGCCGCGCACCACACTCGCCTCCCAGGCGACATTGCCGCCGCGCGCGCCGCCGGGCACCAGTTCCTCGTAGTTGCGCCAGTCGCGGTGCAGCAGCGGCGCGTCCGGCGCCAGCGCCTCCGCCATCGTCAGCACCGGCGGCAGCGGCTCCAGCTCCACCTCCACGGCCGCCGCGGCGGCCTGCGCCTGGGCCAGGGTGTCGGCGGCGATGGCGGCCAGCGGCTCGCCGTTGAAACGCACCTCGTCCACCGCGAACAGCGGATGGTCGGCGATGCCGACCCCGTAGAGGCCGGGCGCGTCTGCCGCGGTGACCACCGCGCGCACCCCGGGCATGGCCCGGGCGGCGGCGGTGTCGATGCGCAGGATCCGCGCGCGGGCGACATCCGCCCGGCACAGGGCGGCATGCAGCATGCCCGGATGCGCCCGGTCGACGGTGAACCGTGTCCGCCCCAGCAGCTTGTCGCGGGCATCGCGCCGCGGCAGGTCGGCGCCGATCGCGGCGGGAAAGGGGCTGTCCAATGCTTCCGCGGTCATGCCTCGGCCTCCGCGGGCCCGCCGTCCGCCACCAGGGACAGGGCCGCCTCGACGATCCGCTCATAGCCGGTGCAGCGGCAGACATTGCCGTCCAGCGCCGCACGGATCGCATCGCGGTCCGGCGCCGGGTCGCCTTCGAACAGGGCGGTCAGGTTCATCAGGATGCCGGGAAAGCACATGCCGCACTGCACCGCGTCATGCCCCTCCATCGCCGCCTGCAGCGGCGACAGGGTGCCGCCGGCGGCATCGGCCAGGCTCTCCACCGTGCGCACCGACCGGCCGGCGGCCAGGCCGGCCGGCAGCAGGCAGGACATCGCCGGCGCGCCGTCCAGCAGCACGGTGCAGGCGCCGCAGAAGCCCTCCGCGCAGGCGATCTTGGTCCCGGTCAGGAAACAGTCGGTCCGCAGCGCCTCGGCCAGCGGGGTCATCGGGTCGGCGGACAGGCGCCGCAGCTCGCCGTTCCCCTCGATCTCCAGTGTCATCGCGCTGTCCCCATCGCCGCCATGGCCCGGCGCACCAGCGCCGGCAGCACCTGCAGGCGATAGCTGCCCGGCGCCTCCACCCCGTCGCGGGCGGTGAACACGTTCCGCAATTCCCTGGCCGCCGCGGCGGCCGCTTCCGGGTCCAGCGCCCCGCCGGCCAGACGCGCCTCCAGCTCCGGCCAGCGCCGCGCCACAACCTCCACCGCGCCGACGGCGACCCGGGCCTCGGCAATCGCGCCGGCATCGTCCAGCGCGACGGCCAGGCTGACGATCGCTGCCGGATAGTCGCCGGCGGCACGCAGCGGCAGGCGGGCATGGGCGCTGTGCCATGACAGGCCGCCGCCGGCCGGGCGCGGCACCCGGATGCGGGCCACCAGGCTGCCGGGCGCCAGGTCCCCGCGCACCGCCAGGAAGCGCTCCAGAGTCATGCTTTCCGAGCCGTCCGGCCGCGCGACCTCGACACTGGCATCCAGGCAGAGCAGCGCCGGCACCAGGTCGGCAGCGGCGAAGCCGATGGCGTTCAGGTTGCCGCCCACCGTCGCCACTGCCCGGACCTGCGGATTGGCGGCACCGGCGGCGGCCTGGGCCAGGACCCGAAGGTCGGGGCCGGCCTCGGCCAGTGCGGCCGCCAGGCGGGCATGGGTGACGCAGGCGCCGATCCTCACCGCGTCCGCTTCGACCGCGACCTCGGACAGTTCGGCGATCTGCGAGAGGGCGACGTAGGAGGAACGATGCGCCTCGTCGCGCAGGCCGGCCCGCATGATCCAGGTGGCGCCGGCCATCGGCGCGCCCGCCGGCCCACGCTCGGCCAGCGCGGTGACGGCGTCCGGCAGGGAAGTCGCGATGTAGAGCGACGGCAATTCGGTGGATGTCAGGCGACCATCTCCCCCTGTCGGGATGACCTATGCGCGTAGGAACGGGCGGAAGTGTTTCGCAACCGCGAGATGGAAGTCAAACGGCAACTGCCGGCCCGGCCGTTCGCCCTGCCGCCGGAAATGGTGTTCGATGGCCGCGCAGGGACCGCGCAGGGAAAGAAGGGGGAGGGGTTGATGTCGACAGATCCGGCGGAGGGGCAGGCGCCCATCGGCTTCATCGGCCTCGGCGTGATGGGGGCACCGATCTGCCACAACATCATGACCGGGTCGGGCCGACCGATGCTGGTGCACGATATCGGCGCGGAGCGGGTGCAGCGCCTGGCGGAGCAGGGCGCGCGCCCGGTGGCCGACCCGGCGGCGCTGGCGGCGGAATGCGGCACCCTGTTTCTCTCCCTGCCCGGCGGGCCGGAGGTGGAAGCTGTGCTGACCGGGTCCGGCGGGATCGCCGCGTCCGCCCGGCCGGGGCTGACCATCGTCGACCTGTCCACCACCCCCGTCGGCCTGACCCGGCGGCTGGCGGCGGAACTGGCGCAGAAGGGCGTGCGGTTCGCGGACGCCCCTGTCGCCCGCACCCGGGCCGCGGCGGAGGCCGGCACCCTCAGCATCATGGTCGGCGGGACGCCGGACCTGTTCGCGGATCTCCGGCCGCTGCTGGCCCATGCCGCCAGCGAGGTCACCCATTGCGGGCCGGTCGGCTGCGGCCAGGTCGCCAAGATCATGAACAACATGGTGCTGTTCCAGACCGTCGTGGCCCTGTCGGAGGCCCTGGCCCTGGGGGAAGCGGCCGGCATGGACCGCGCCCTGCTGTTCGAAACCCTGTCGAAAGGCTCCGCCGACAGCTTCGCCCTGCGCAACCACGGCATGAAGGCGATGATCCCTGACAGCTTCCCCGTCGACGCCTTCCCTACCGACTATGCCCGCAAGGACATCTCCTATGCCCTGGAACTGGCTCGCGACCTGGGCTTCGAGGCGCCCGGCGCGACCCTGGCCGAACAGCGGCTTGCGGAGACCAGCGCCGCCGGCTTCGGCCGGGAGTATTTCCCGGTGATGGCCCGCACCGTGCGCCGGCGGTAGCGCGGCCTCACACCGGGCCACCGCCCGAAAATCCGGGCGCGGCCTGTACCAGCATGTCCAGGAAACATCGCGCCCGCAGGGACATCCACTGCTGCTCCGGCCAGACCGCGTGCAGCGGCAGGCTGGCGACCGAGTAGTCCGGCAGCACCGGCTCCAGCGCGCCGCGCGCCAGGCCCTCCGCCGCATTCCATTCCGGCAGGATGGCGATGCCCAGGTGCCGCAGCACCGCGTCCTGCATCGCATCGGCATCGTCGACCATGACCGGGCCCGCGACCTTCGCGACATGCCGGCCATGCTCGGATTCGAAGGTCCATTCGTCGGCCGGCGACAGGCGCGAATAGACGATGCAGTGATGCGCCGCCAGGTCGGCCGGGGTGCGCGGCGCCGGCCGGCCGTGCAGGTAGGTCGGGCTGGCCACCAGGTGGCGCCGCATCGTGCCCAGGCGGCGGGCGACCAGGGAACTGGATTCCAGGCTGCCGATCCGCACCGCCAGCTCGACCCCTTCCTCCACCAGGTTCACGAAGCGCTCGCTGAAGCGCAGGTCGACCTGCACCTCCGGATAGTCCCGGACGAAGGCGGCGACCACCGGCATCAGGAAGCGGCGGCCGAACGACGAGGGCAGGCTGACCCGCAGCAGGCCGGAAGGCCGCGGCACCGCCTCCGTCACCCGGGCGCGCGCCTCCTCGAAACTGCCGAGGATCTGGCGTGCCAGGTCGTAGACCCGCTCCGCCTCCGGGGTCGGCCGCAGGCGGCGGGTGGTGCGCAGGAACAGCTGCACCCCCAGCTCGCGCTCCAGCAGGGCGATCCGCTTGCTGACCGCCGGCTGGCCGATCGCCAGCTCCCGCGCGGCGGCGGAGAAGCTGCCCCCCTCCATCACCCGCACGAAGGCCCGCAACGCGTCGATCCGGTCCATTTGCGCATTCCCAATGGGAATAATTCCTATGCCATCCATTCCATAGATCGGTATCCGGCATGGAGCTAGCCTTTCCGAAACAAGCCGGGGAGGAAATGGCATGGGACACAGGATCGGAATCGTGGGCGCCGGGGTCGCCGGGCTGCATCTGGCGCTCTACTTGCAGAAGCACGGGGTGGAAGCGGTGCTGATCACCGACCGGCCGCCGGAGGCCTATCGCGACAGCCGCCTGCTCAACACGGTGGCGCATCACCACGTCACCCTGGAACGCGAGCGGCAGCTGGGACTGGACCATTGGTCGGACCCGGCGCTGCACTACACCTATCACGACCATGTCTTCAGCTTTCCGGAGCCGATCCGCTTCCGCGGCGACTTCTCCAGCCCCAGCCGCGCGGTCGACTACCGGCTCTACCTGCCCGCCCTGATGGAAGTCTTCGCGGACCGCGGTGGTGCGATCGAGTATCGCCGCATCGAGGAGGCGGAGATCCCCGCGCTGGCCGCCCGCTTCGACCTGCTGGTGGTGGCCGCCGGCCGCGGGCCGCTGGGCCAGCTGTTCGACTACCGGCCGGAGCACAGCCCCTATACCCAGCCGCAGCGCCGGCTCTGCGTCGGCCTCTATACCGGGGTGCGGCAGCCCGACCCGATGAACGTCACCCTCTCCGTCTCGCCCGGCCATGGCGAGATGATCGTGATCCCGACCGTCACCTTCGACGGCGTGGCCACCGCGCTGCTGATGGAGAACGTGCCGGGCGGGGAAACGGAGGGGCTGGCCGGGCTGCGCTACGAGGACGACCCCGCCGCCTTCCGGCAGGCGATCCTGGATGCGCTGGAGAAGCACCACCCCACCACCTACGACCGCATCGACACCGCGCGCTTCGACCTGGCGCAGCCGCAGGACCTGCTGCAGGGCGGGGTGGTGCCCACCGTGCGGCGCAGCTGCGTCACCTTCGACGACGGCACCTGCGCCATCGCGCTGGGCGACGTGCATTCCGTCGTCGACCCGATGATGGGGCAGGGCGCCAATGTCGCCTCCTATGCCGCCTTCGTGCTGGGGGAGGAGATCGTCGCCGCCGAGGTGCTGGACGAACGCTTCTGCGAAAAGGTCGACCTGCGCCGCCAGGACCGGGTGCTGGCGGCGGCGCGCTGGACCAACCTGATGCTGCAGCCGCCGTCGGAGGCGATGGGCCGGCTGATCGGCACCATGTCGCAGAACAAGGCGCTGGCCGACGATTTCACGGAGAACTTCAACTATCCCGAACGGCAGTGGGACCGCCTGTCGACCCCCGCCCGGATCGACGCCTGGATCACCCGCATGACGCCGCCGGAGCTGCTTGCCGGCGCGATGGCCTGAAATGCCTGTGGCGGGGGCCCCCTTGCCTGTGGCGCATGCCAGCCCGGTCGCATTCCGCGCGGCCGCCTCCCGCTTCGTCACCGGGGTCACCGTGGTGACGGTGCCCGACGGCGGGGGCGGCCTCAGCGGCATGACGGCGAACAGCTTCGTGACCGTCAGCCTGTCGCCGCCGACGGTCCTGGTCTCGGTGATGCCGGGGCGGATGCACCGCGCCATCGCCGCCGGCGGCCGCTATGGCGTCAATGTCCTGCCGCAGGGCGCCCAGGGCCTGTCCACCCATTTCGCCGGCCGGCCGGTGGCCCGGCTGGCGCCGGACTACGACCTGGTCGCCGGCCTGCCGCGGCTGGCCGGCTGCACCGCCTTCTTCGCCTGCGAGCTGATCCGCCAGGTGGATGTCGGCGACCACAGCCTGTTCATCGCCGAGGTCTCCCACTGCGAGCATAGCGACGCGCCGCCCCTGGTGTTCTATTCCAGCCGCTACCACGACCCGCCAGGTTCGGCCCGCTCAGCGGAAGGTTGAAGACGCACCCGCCGTCGCCGCCTATTCACCCGGCCTATTCACCCAGCCTATTCACTCTGGGCGAACCGCTCCCAGTCCGCAGGGCCCAGAACGCCGACCACCTCGGGCCCGCCGGCGCTGCCGGGGCGCAGCACGACGGCCTCGCCCTGGCCCAGGCTGACCTGCAGCACCGCGCGGCCCAGATTGCCGTGCGCCACCGCCACCGTGTTGCTGCCTGCCGGCGGCGCCTCGTTCAGCAGCGCCCGCGCGGTCGCGATCAGCGAATCCCGGCCGCCGACGAATTCCTGCGCCCGCATGTTGAAGATCGCCGTGCCCGCCTCCACCGGACCCAGGTCCAGCAGCTCCGCGGTCTGCACCGTGCGGCAATACTCGCTGGCCACCACCCGGCCGACCGGAATGCCGGCGGCGCGGATCGCCCGCCCCACCGCGGCCGCCTCCGCCCGGCCGGCATCCGACAGCTGCCGCATCCGCTCAGGATCGCAGCTGCGCCAGTCGCCGGAGCCCTCGATCCGGTCGCGGCTGGAGAAGTCGGTATCGGCATGCCGGAAATAGATCACATAGCCGCCCTGCCGCAGGGCAGACAGCTCCGCCGCCGCGGCACCACCACTACCGGCCGCCAGCAGCAGGACCAGCAGCCCTGCCGCCGCGACGCCCGTCCGAAACCAACCCGCCATCGTCAGTCCCTCCGCCTGCCGTCGCACCTGCAGGCGAAGATGGAGCGATGCCCTTCAGCGGCCAGTACTTTGGCGGCGAGTCCCTCAGCGGAAGCCGAGCACCGGATGCGGCTTGTACGCCTCCTCCAGGGTCTTCACCTCGTCCTCGGTCAGCTTCACCTTCAGCGCCGCGACCGCATCGTCCAGGTGGCTCTCCTTGGAGGCGCCGATGATCGGCGCGACCACACCGGGCTTGTTCAGCACCCAGGCCAGGGCGACCTGCGCGCGCGGGATGCCGCGGGCCTCCGCCACCGCGCCGACCTTGGCGACGACCGCGGCATCGGCCTCCGGCATGGTGGCGTAGATCCGCTTGCCCAGCTCGTCGGTCTCCGCCCGGGCGGAGCCCTCGTCCCAGGGCCGGGTCAGCTTGCCGCGGGCCAGCGGGCTCCAGGGGATCAGGCCGACCCCCTGGTCCTGGCAGAGCGGGATCATCTCCCGCTCCTCTTCCCGGTACAGCAGGCTCAGATGGTTCTGCATCGACACGAAGCGGGTCCAGCCGTTGCGCTCCGCCACCTGCTGCGCCTTCGCGAACTGCCAGGCGAACATCGAGGAGGCGCCGATATAGCGGGCCTTGCCGGCCTTCACCACGTCGTGCAGCGCCTCCATCACCTCCTCGATCGGGGTGGCATAGTCCCAGCGGTGGATCTGGTAGAGGTCGACATGGTCGGTGCCCAGCCGGCGCAGCGAATGGTCGATCTCCGTCATGATCGCGACCCGCGACAGGCCGCCGCCGTTCGGCCCGGGGCGCATGCGGCCATGCACCTTGGTTGCGATCACCACCTCCTCCCGCGGGACCAGGTCCTTGATCGCCCGGCCGAGATATTCCTCGCTGGAGCCGTCGGAATAGACGTTCGCGGTGTCGAAGAAATTGATCCCCAGGTCCAGCGCCTTCTTGAAGAACGGCCGGCTCGTCGCCTCGTCCAGGGTCCAGCGGTGGTTGCCGCGCGCCGGCTCGCCATAGGTCATGCAGCCCAGGCAGATGCGGGAGACCTCCAGCCCGGTGCGGCCCAGCCGCGCATAGTCCATACCGTCCGCGTACTCCATCCTGGCTTTCCCCCTTGCCGTCCATGTGCCGACTTGCGTCCTGGCGAACAGCGGCTAGCGTCGCGTCTGCGCGGCCGCCAATCAAGGCGCGGCCCGCCACGATGGAGGAGGGGGTGCCATGCCGGGCAATCATGACCAGGCCATTCATGACATGGGCGTCGCCGCGCTGGCCGCCGCGATCCGCGACGGCGCGCTGACCGCCGAAGCGGTGGCGCAGGCCTGCCTGGCGCAGGCGGAACGGGCCGCCGGGCTGAACGCCTTCGCCTTCTTCGACGCCGATGCGGTGCTGGCCGATGCCCGCGCCGCCGACAGGGCCCGCGCCGCCGGCGGCACCCTGCCGCCGCTCTGCGGCGTGCCGCTGACCCTGAAGGACAATATCGACACCACCGCCCTGCCGACCGCCGCCGGCACCCCGGCCCTGCGCGACCACCGGCCGAAGCGCAACGCGCCGGTCGCCCAGGCGCTGTTCGATGCCGGTGCGATCCTGTTCGGCAAGGCCGGCATGCACGAGCTGGCCTATGGCATCACCAGCAACAACGCCGCCTTCGGCGCGGTGCGCAATCCCTACGACCCGTCGCGGGTGCCCGGCGGCTCCAGCGGCGGCACCGGCGCGGCGGTCGGCGCACGCATCGTGCCCGCCGGCATCGGCACCGATACCGGCGGCTCGGTCCGGGTGCCGGCGGCGTTCTGCGGCGTGATGGGCCTGCGTCCCACCACCGGCCGCTGGCCGCAGGCGGGCATCGTGCCGATCTCCTCCACCCGCGACACGGCCGGCCCGCTGGCCCGTACCGTCGCCGACCTGGCGCTGCTGGACGGCATCGTCACCGGCGAGGATGCGCCGCTGCCGTCGAAGGCACCGGGAGATATCCGCCTCGGCGTGCCGCAGAGCCATTTCTGGGAGGGGCTGGACGAGGAGACGGGCCGCCTCTGCCGCGACGCCCTGGCGCGGCTGCGCGACGCCGGCATCGATCTGGTGGAGGTCGACCTGCCGGGAATCGCGGAGCTGACCGCGGCCATCGGCTTCCCGATCGTGTTCCACGAGGGACGGGTCGACCTGGACGCCTATCTGGCGGCGGCCGGGCTGGACCTGCGCAGCGCCGATATCGCGCCGCATGTCGCCAGCCCGGACGTGAAGGGCCTGTTCGATGCCCTGCTGGCGCAGGCGCCGGAAGCGGCGGAGGCGGCCTGGAAGGTCGCGGTGGAGGAGCAGCGCCCGCGCCTGATCGCCGCCTATCGCGACGGCCTGGCGAAATACGGGGTCGATGCCTTCGTCTTCCCGACCGTGCCGCTGCCCGCGCCGCCGATCGGCGATGACGAGGAGACCCTGTTGAACGGGCAGAAGGTGCCGACCTTCATGACCACGATCCGCAACACCGACCCCGGCAGCAATGCGGGCGTGCCCGGCATCAGCCTGCCGGCCGGGATCACCGCCGCCGGCCTGCCGGTGGCGCTGGAACTGGACGGCCCGCCCGGCGGCGACCGCGCCCTGCTGGCGGTGGCCGAGACCGTCGCCGCAGCCCTGCCGGCGATCCCGGCACCGAAGATCTGACCCCCGCTTTTTCACGCGACCGAAAGGCCAGGCCATGCACAAGCTCGTCGTGCTCTACGGACATCCGAAGGATCCGGAGCATTTCCGCCGCTACTATGTGGAGACCCACCTGCCGCTGGCGGCGAAGCTGCCGGGCCTGAAGGCCAGCCGCTTCGCCTTCGACGTCGCCGGGGTCGGCGCCGACTCCCCCTATTTCTGCATCTTCGAGGGCGAGTTCGCCAACGCCGCGGCGATGGCGGCGGCGATGGAGTCCGAGATCGGCCGCCAGGTCCATGCCGATACGGAAAACTATGCCACCGGCGGCCTGACGGTCCTGCATTTCGACACCGAGGCGGCGGGCCCCGGCCGGCCCGGCATCCCCGCCACGGCGGAAGAGGCGTTCGCCGCCGGGCTCGAGGTGCGCCGCGACATGTTCGGCGCCGCGGGCGCAGAGGACCAGATCGCCGCCGCCACCGACTTCACCGGCCCGATGCAGGACCTGGTCACCCGCTACTGCTTCGGCGAGATCTGGCAGCGCCAGCATATCGACCGCAAGACCCGGTCGCTGGTGACGATGGCGATGCTGGTGGCATTGGCCCGGCCGAACGAGCTGCGCACCCATGTCCGCGGCGCGATCGCCAACGGCGCCACCCCGACGGAGATCCGCGAACTGCTGCTGCACACGATGATCTATGCCGGTGTCCCCGCCGCGGTGGACAGCTTCCGCAACGCCGCCGAGGTACTGAAGGAGATGGGGCTGGAGTGATCCGGACCCGCTGAGACAGGCAAGAAGCGCACAAGGGGGAGGACAGCCATGCGGATCGGCTTCATCGGCATCGGCAATATGGGCTGGCCCATGGCCGCCAACCTGGTGGCCGCGGGCCATGGCGTGACGGTGCAGGACGCCGATCCCGACCTGGCCGCCCGCTTCGCCGCGGAGGTCGGCGGCCGCGCCGCCGCCGGGCTGGGTGCGGTGGCGGCGAACGAGGTCGTGGTCTGCATGCTGCCGACCGGCGCCATCGTGCGCGAGGTGCTGACCGCGGCCGAGGGCGGCGCCTTCGCCGCCGGCCTGCAGCCCGGCTGCATCGTCATCGACATGTCCTCCTCGGAGCCGGTCGGAACAAAGGAACTGGGCCCCGTGCTGGCGGAGCGCGGCGCGGTGCTGCTGGACGCGCCGGTCTCCGGCGGCGTGGCGCGGGCGAAGACCGGCGAACTGGCGATCATGATCGGCGGCGACGACGAAGCCGCGATCGCGAAAGCCGAGCCGGTGCTGCAGGCGATGGGCGCGCGGCTGTTCCGCACCGGCGGCCTGGGCAGCGGCCATGCCATGAAGGCGCTGAACAACATGGTCGCCGCGGCCAGCTATGTCGCGACGGCGGAGGCGATGCTGATCGGCAGGCGTTTCGGCCTGGATCCGGGCACGATGGTGGAGATCATGAACGTCTCCACGGGCCGCAACTTCCACACCGACGTGGTGATGAAGGACCATGTGGTGGGGGAGAAGTTCGCCACCGGCTTCGCCGTCGGCCTGCTGGCCAAGGACGTGAAGATCGCCGCCGACCTGGGCCGCGCGATGCGGATGGCTGCGCCGATGGCGAACCTGACGGAGGAACGCTGGGCCACCGCCCGCGACCGGCTGGGCGCCACCGCCGACAATTCCCTGGCGATCACCGTGCTGGAGGCGTACCTGGAGACCTGATCCGGTTCAGTCCGGCAGCGCCTCCAGCAGCCGCTTCAGCGCCTCCAGGTCGCGGGCCACCCAGTCGGCGTCGGCGGCGAAGCGTTCGTCCGTCACGCCGGGCTGCCGGAACAGCACCAGCTGCACCTCCGCGCCGTCGCCGTTCGGCAGCACCCGCATCGGCACCAGGATCTCCACCCCCGGCGCCAGCACGACCCGATGGTCCAGCACGCCGAACGGGTTGCGCTCGCTGAACCGCACCCGGACCGGGCCCTCCGGCCCGTCGGCGATCCACTCGCCCTCCTCGTGCCGCAGGCCGGCACCGAGGCCGGAGGCCCAGCGCGGCATGTTCCGAGGCTCGGCGGCGAAATCGTAGACCTGCCGCCAGGGCCGGCGGATCGTGACGCCGATCGTCCGCACCTGCATCGGCTCCGCCATCTGCCGCTCCCTCGTCTTCGTCCGCGCCGTAGTGTTCAGCCGCCGCGAGGGTAGGCACCGTTCGCCCTTCCCGCCACCGCCAGGCCCGGCATTTCGGGCTTGCAAGAACGGGCCGCTCGGCGACACTTGCCGCGGCTGCACCCGCCGACCCGATCCGGGCGGCACCGATCAGGGGATTCCGATGCGCGCTCCGCGCCCTGCAGCCCTTTTCATCGCCACCACCATGCGCCACGCCGTGACAGCCCTGGCCCTCGCCGTCCTGGCCTTCGCCCTGCTCGTCACGGCGGCACCCCGCCCGCATGCGGCCACCGCTTCCCCCGGCGAGGTATCGGGGGCCGAGGTCGAGGCGGTGCTTCCCGCCTTCGAAAGCTATGTCGAGGCCTTCATGGCACGGGCCGGCATTCCCGGCGTGGCGATCGGCATCGTCGCCGACGACCGGCTGCTGCATGCCCGCGGCTTCGGCCAGCGCCAGCTCGGCGGCAGGGCGGCGGTCGACCCGCAGACCCTGTTCCAGATCGGCTCGATCACCAAGTCCTTCGCCGCCGGGACCGAAGCCTGGCTGGTCGACCGGGGGCTGCTGGCCTGGGATGACAGGGTGGTCGACCTGGTGCCCGGCTTCCGCATGATGGATCCCTGGGTCACGGCCGAGTTCCGGGTGATCGACCTGCTGGCGCAGCGCAGCGGCATGCCCCCCTACGTGCTGGGGGAGATGGTGGCGCTGGGCTATGACCGGCAGGCGATGATCGACGCCATCCGCCATGTCGCGCCGGTCAGCAGCTTCCGCAGCACCTTCGGCTACCAGAACGTGCTGCACCTTGTCGCGGAACAGGTGGTGATGAAGGCCGGCAGCGCGCCGTCCTGGGAGGCCTTCCTGCGCGAGCGGATCCTGCAGCCGCTGGGGATGACCGCGACCAGCATGACCGCGGCGGCGATCGCGGATGCGCCGAACCACGCCGCAGGTCACAGCCGCGCCGACGGCGCGATCCACCCGATCCCCTTCGATCCCGACTTCTACAATGTCGGCGCGGCGGGCAACATCAATTCCAACATCGTCGACATGGCGCAATGGCTGCGGCTGCAGATCAACCGCGGCACGGTCGACGGCCGGACCGTGATCGGCGAGGCGGCGCTGACCCATACCTGGCTGCCGCAGGTGCCGGTGGTTCAGGGCGGCTCCTATGCCAGCGGCCTGGTCGCCGGCAGCGACGCGGCCGGCCGGGTGATCTGGCACAATGGCGGCACCAGCGGCTTCGCCAGCTTCCTGGGCTTCGACCCCGACCGGAAGGTCGGCATCATCGTGCTCACCAATCTCGCTTTGCCGGGTGCCGGCGACGCCATCGGCAACCGTTTCCTGGACGCGGTGCGCGGCCGGCCGGCGGTGGATCATGGCGCCCTCCTGCTGCAGGCGGCGGCCGCCCGCGACGCGGCCGAGCGCGACGTGCTGCAATCGCCACCGGCGAACCCGCGGCCGCCACTGCCGCTCACCGCCTATGCCGGGCTCTACGACAGCCCGATCTTCGGCCGGGTCGCGGTGGACGCGGACGGGCCCGCGCCGCTGCTGCTGACGGTCGGCCCACGGAACACCCAGATCGCGCTGACCCACTGGGACGGCGACACCTTCGCGGTGCACTTCCCCGACCCTGCGGCGCGCGGGATGGAGGACCCGATGGGCTTCCTGCAGTTCGAGCCCGGCGTCGAGGGCGGCATCCGCGGTTTCGTCCTGGACTTCGACACCGGCGCCCTGGACGGCCCCGACCGGCCCCGCTTCCGGCGCCGCGCCGACTGACCCCGTTCGCGTGTATCGGCGAAAACGTGATCGCCCGACAGGTTGCTTCCGCCGTCCCTGCGCTTGATTCACGGCTGTATTGGGCGCAACACTACCCGTATCGGACGAACGAGAGTCCTGAAAGGGCCGCCACGTCCGGCAGGAGATGAACGCAGAGACCTGACCCGCATGCGGCCCCGCCACCCGGTATGGGCCGCACGCCCGCGCGGGCCGGAACCGCCGCCGCCGTCACCGGCGCCGTCCCAAGCGTCACCATGTGCGTCATCTCCGAGCCATAACGGGAGGAGACCGGATGATCACGCTCAAGGTGAATGGCGAGCAGCGCCAGGTGGATGTCGAGGACGACACGCCACTGCTGTGGGTGCTGCGGGACGAACTCAAGATCACGGGGCCGAAATTCGGCTGCGGCATCGCGATGTGCGGCGCCTGCACCGTGCATGCCGACGGCACGCCGATCCGGTCCTGCCAGACCATGGCGGCCGACGCTGCCGGGATGGAGATCACCACCATCGAGGCGGTCTCCGGCAAGGAAGCCAAGGCGATCCAGACCGCCTGGGAGGAGCTGGCCGTGCCGCAATGCGGCTATTGCCAGTCCGGCCAGATGATGAGCGCCACGGCGCTGCTGCGCGACACGCCGAAACCCACGGACGGTGATATCGACGCCGCCATGTGGGGCAATGCCTGCCGTTGCGCCACCTACCATCGCATCCGCGCCGCGATCCATCGCGCCGCCGAGATCATGGAGGGCTGATCATGCTGCCGATGCCACACCGCATGCCGAAGGCGCTGACCACCCCCAGCCGCCGCGGCTTCCTGAAGCTGTCCGCCGGCGCCGGCGCCGGCCTCGTCATCGGGCTCAAGCTGCCCGCCCTGGCCGGTTCCGGGACCGGCGCCCGCGCCGCCACCGGCGACGGCGTCTTCAATCCCTTCGTCCGGATCGCCCCCGACGATACGGTCACCGTGATCATCAAGCATCTGGACAAGGGCCAGGGCTCCGCGACCGGCCTCGCCACCCTGGTGGCGGAGGAACTGGACGCCCGGCCCGACCAGGTGCAGGTCGAATATGCCCCCGCCGACACGCCGGTCTACAAGAACCTGGCGTTCGGCGTCATGGGCACCGGCGGCTCCACCGCCATGGCCAATTCCTTCATGCAGTACCGCGAGGCCGGCGCCACCGCCCGCGCGATGCTGAAGGATGCCGCCGTGAAGCAGTGGGGCGTGGCCCTCGCCGACCTGGAGGTGAAGGACGGCAAGGTCACTCATGCCAAGTCCGGCCGCAGCGCCAGCTTCGGCGAGCTGGCGGATGCCGCCTCCGCCCTGGAGCCCCCGGCCGAAGTCGTGGTGAAGAAGCCCGCCGACTGGGTCTATATCGGCAAGGGCTTCCCGCGGGTCGACGTGGTCAACAAGTCGCACGGCGCCCCGAACACCTACGGCATGGACCTGCATCTCGACGACATGGTGGTCGCGGTGCTGCAGAAGCCGGCGCGGTTCGGCGCCACCCTCGCCGCGCTCGACGATGCGGAGACCCGTGCGGTCCCCGGCGTCATCGACGTCGTGCCCCTGCCGGTGGGCATCGCGGTCATCGCCAAATCCACCTGGCCGGCCCTGAAGGGCCGCTCCCTGCTGAAGGCCGAATGGGACGACAGCAAGGCGGAGACCCGCTCCACCGACACGATGCTGCAGGAATGGGCCGCGCGCAGCCAGGAGCCGGGCACCGTCGCCCGTTCCGACGGCGACACGGCCAAGGCGCTGGCGGACGCCGCACAGGTGATCGAGGCGGACTACACCTTCCCCTACCTGGCGCATGCGCCGATGGAGCCGCTGGACATCACCATCCGCTTCGACGGCGAGAAGGCGGAGATCTGGACCGGCTCGCAGCTGCAGACCATCGACCAGGGCGTCGCCGCAGCGGTGCTGGGAATCCCGCCGCAGAACGTGGCGATCAACACCATGTGGGCGGGCGGCTCCTTCGGCCGCCGGGCGATCGCCGACGGCCATTATGCCGGCGAGGCGGCGATGCTCGCCAAGGCCTGGGGCAAGCCGGTCCCGATCAAGCTCGTCTACAGCCGCGAGGACGACATCAAGGGCGGCTACTACCGCCCCTCCTACGCGATCAAGGCGAAGGTCGCCCTGGACAAGGACGGCAATGCCACCGGCCTCTACTTCCACAATGTCGGGCAGTCGATCTTCTCCGGCACGCCGTTCGAGGCGGTGCTGGTGCGCAACGGCATCGACAGCTCGATGGTCGAAGGTGTCGAGGACATGACCTACGCGATCCCGAACGTGCAGGTCGAAGCCACCATGAAGCCCAGCGCCGTTCCGGTGCTGTGGTGGCGTTCGGTGGGCCATACCCAGAACGCCTACATGATGGAGACGATGATCGAGCGGGCCGCGCGGGCGGCCGGCAAGGACCCGGTCGCCTTCCGCCTGGCGCTGCTGAAGGGCGATCCGCGCAAGACCGGCGTCCTGAAGAAGGCGGCGGAGATGGCGAACTGGGATGCCGGGCCGCCGCAGGGCCGGCACCGCGGCGTCGCGGTACACCGCTCCTTCAACACCTACGTGGCGGAGATCGCGGAGGTGTCGCAGGCCGACGACGGGACCTTCAAGGTGGAAAAGGTCTGGTGCGCCGTGGATTGCGGCGTGCCCATCAACCCCGACAACATCAAGGCCCAGATGGAAGGCGGCATCGGCTATGGCCTGGGAGCGATCCTGCGCAACCAGATCACGATGACCGACGGCCTCGTCGACCAGGCCAATTTCGACACCTACGAGCCGCTGCGGATCTCCGACATGCCGGATGTCGAGGTGGCGGTGATCGCCTCGGCCGAGGCACCGACCGGCGCCGGCGAACCCGGCACCCCGCCGATCGGCCCGGCGGTGGCGAACGCCATCCTCGCGGCGACCGGCAAGGCCTATACGGACCTGCCGCTGTCGAAGCACGGCCTGGTCTGACCGACACGGTCTGACCGCCTCTGGCCCCGCCGGGGCCGGACTCAGCCACACGGCCCGGCCGCCCCGTTCCGGCCGGGCCGTCTCTTTCTGCCCGGCCGGTCGCGGCCGGCGACCCGACACCGGTACCGGATCCCGACTCCCGTGAGCTGCATCCTCCGCTTTGCGCTGTCCGTCCCGTTTCTTCCGGGCGCGGCCGCGGCGCTTGCCCTTGTCCTGGCGATCCTTCCGCCGGCGGCTGCCGCCCGGGCCGACGCGCCGGCGATCCCGATCGGCCTGCTGGTCCAGCATCAGGCCCGGCCGCCGGGGCTGGCCAATCTCGACGTGCCGCCGGAAGACGAGGGCCTGCCCGGCGCCCGACTGGCGATCGACGACAACAACACCACCGGCCGCTTCACCGGCCAGACCTTCGCCCTGCAGGCCGAGCTCCTGGCGCAGGACGCCGATCCGGTCGCCGCCTTCCGCCGCATGCGCCAGGCCGGCATCGACCTGTTCGTCCTGCAGATCGCCGCGGATGCCCTGCTGCGCATCGCCGACCTGCCGGAAGCCGCGGATGCGCTGCTGCTGAACGCCGCCGCCCCGGACGACCGGCTGCGCAGCGGCGACTGCCGGGCCGGCCTGCTGCATGTGGCGCCCAGCCGGGCCATGCTGGCGGACGCGCTGGCGCAGTTCCTGGTGCGGAAGCGCTGGTCCGACTGGCTCCTGGTGCAGGGCGCCCGGCCGGAGGATGCGCTGTTCGCCGCCGCCATCCGCCGCGCCGCGGAGCGCTTCGGCGCGGAGATCGTGGCGGAACGGCAATGGGACTACGGCCCAGACGCCCGCCGCAGTGCCCAGGCCGAAGTGCCGGTCTTCACCCAGGGGGTCGACTATGACGTGCTGGTCGTCGCCGACGAGGTCGGGCTGTTCGGCGACTACCTGATCTACCGCACCTGGGACCCCCGGCTGGTTGCCGGCACCCAGGCGCTGGTGCCGACCTCCTGGCACAGCACCGCGGAGCAGTGGGGCGCCACCCAGCTGCAGAACCGCTTCGAGGATGCGCATGGCCGCCGCATGCGGCCGCTGGACTACCAGGCCTGGCTGGCGGTGCGCGCCTTCGGCGAGGCGGCGCTGCGCACCCGCGGCGCCGACCCGGCGGTCCTGTCGGCCTTCATGCGCGGGCCGGACTTCCGCCTGCAGGGCTTCAAGGGACGCGCCCTGACCTTCCGCGACTGGAACGGCCAGCTGCGACAGCCGATCCTGCTGGCGGCACCCGCATCCATGGTCTCGACATCGCCGCAGGAGGGATTTCTGCATGAAACGGAAGAGCTGGACACCCTGGGCCTGGACCGCCGCGACTCCGATTGCCGCAGGGCGGACGACTGACCGGGTGCGGCCGTCCGCCGCCATCGCCGCCGCGGCCTTCCTGCTGTTGCTGCTCGCCCCGGCGGCACAGGCGACGACGGTCTATGTCTCCAACGAGAAGGACAATTCCATCTCGATCCTGGACGGCGACAGCCTGCAGGTGCGCGCCACCGTGCCGGTGGGGCAGCGGCCGCGCGGCATCGCGCTGAGCAAGGACAACCGGCATCTCTATATCTGCGCCGGCGACGACGACATCGTGGAGATCCTGGACCTGCAGACCCTGAAGGTGGTCGGCACCCTGCCGTCGGGGCCGGACCCGGAACTGTTCGTCCTGCATCCCGATGGCGAGACCCTCTACATCGCCAACGAGGACGACAACCTGGTCACCGTCGTGAACATTCCGAAGCGGCAGGTCGACGCGATCATCGAGGTCGGCGTGGAGCCGGAAGGCATGGGCATCTCGCCCGACGGCAGGATCCTGGTGAACACCTCAGAGACCACGAACATGGCGCATTTCATCGACACAGCCAGCAACAGCATCGTCGACAATGTCCTGGTCGACAGCCGCCCCCGCTTCGCCGAGTTCAGCGCCGATGGCGCCGAGGTCTGGGTGACATCGGAGATCGGCGGCTCCACCGCGGTGATCGACGTGGCGAGCCGGAAGGTGCTGGCCACGATCTATTTCGACCTGCCGGGCATGCGCGCCTCGATGATCCAGCCAGTGGGGGTGCGCCTCACCGCCGACGGGAAGAAGGCCTATATCGCCCTGGGGCCGTCCAACCATGTCGCGGTGGTGAACGCCGAAACCTACGAGGTGGAGGACTATCTGCTGGTTGGCAAGCGGGTCTGGCAGCTGGCCTTCTCCCCCGACGAGAGACGGCTCTACACCACCAACGGCGCCAGCAACGACATCTCCGTCATCGATACGGAGACCGACACGGTGCTGAAGTCGGTGCCGGTCGGCCGCTATCCCTGGGGCGTGGTGGTCAGCCCGGAATGAGCGACGGGCACCAGCCGGCCGCCCTCGAGGTCGACGGCGCCGGCCACAGCTTCGGCCGCCGGCGGGCACTGGACGGCCTGTCATGCACCATCGCCCCCGGCAGCTTCACCGTGCTGCTGGGCCCGAACGGCGCCGGCAAGACGACCCTGTTCTCCCTGGTCAGCGGGCTGCTGCCGCTGCGCGAGGGACGCATCGCCGTCTCCGGCTTCGACATCCGCCGGCAGCGCAGCCAGGTGCTGCGCCGGCTGGGCCTGGTGTTCCAAGCGCGCAGCATCGAGCCCGACCTGAATGTAGCGCAGGTGCTGCGCTACGGCGCCGCACTGCAGGGCATCGGCGGCGCGGCGGCGCGCGGCCGCATCGCGGCCTGGCTGGAGCGCGGCGGCCTGGCGGACCGCGCCGGCGACAAGGTCCGCACCCTGTCCGGCGGCCAGCAGCGGCG
>MDTD01051209.1_pt1 | contig 72832 bp, 63 predicted proteins | sample 811221 | NCBI WGS metagenome assembly MDTD01 (sample SAMN05326646, study PRJNA326480) | marine metagenome | isolation source: seawater | place: Pacific Ocean: South West | collected 2011 | reverse complement strand
TAACACTTTATGAGTAAGCAACAAGTTATTATTAATCATTATTAATATAATAATTTGAAGTCTTGTATATAAGATCAGAATTATATCATATATATATATATAATATGTTCATTTTTCTTATGTTTTTATTAAACTATGCTTACTTGATAAGTAAATTATTTAAATTTGGGTTATAACGGATTTGAACCGCTGACCACCTCGATGTAAGCGAGATGCTCTACCTACTGAGCTAATAACCCCCAAAATATTAATTAAATTATTATTTTATAATGAAGGGCAATAGAGGATTTGAACCTCTGACCGAGTGATTAGAAGTCACTTATTCTTCCACTGAACTAATTGCCCGCTAAAAATGGTCAAAGAAAGCTTATAAGCCGGATTCTGTCTAAAATAATGAGACCATTATCATTACCTCTGAGTATTCATTTAACTAAGAATAATCTCTCGATTATTTTTAAGCGGTTTCTTGCTTTTAGTGAGGTTTCCATTTGTATAAAATATTTATATATTTTAATTTTTCACATAAAATATTTGTTCTTTTTTTCTATAGTACTTTCTCTAAGTTTAAACTTCCTAGTTGTTAACTAGCACTATCTTTTAAAGTCCGGACTTTCCTCTATCATTAATATAGCGAATACTCAGCTTTCTTTTGGAGATAACCGGAATTGAACCGGTAACCTTATGCGTGCAAAACATACGCTCTGCCAATTGAGCTATATCCCCATTCTCATTCTTATATTCCTATCACAAATAATAGTTATGGATCCTTTAAATAAAAGTATATGCGGGTAGTGAGAATCGAACTCACACCATCTGTTTGGAAGACAGATAATCTACCATTAATCCATACCCGCTAAGTAGTACCTAGTAATAGAAGTATATAATATACTTCTATTATAGAATCTATAGGAATACTTGTATAGGTGTTCTGTTGACCCCCCCCTAATGTCATTTAATTAGTAAAATTATAATATTATCCTTTAAAATAAGGAATAAATAAAAAAAAATGAGTAGTAGATTCTTAAAATTTTTCAAATTTATTTCTTCTTCTTTACTTTTTTTGCATATAATATTCAGCAAATAAAAGGACAAAATAACTATTAAGGGGAAAATTTTATTTTACCTCAAAAACAATACGTAAAGTCATTTTCAACGTGTTTTTTTCAATTTATTATCTATTTATCTGATTAAATTTAATTTTTCGTGTTTTTTTTTAGTGTCTTTTTTAAGAAAAAAAGATATTTTGTTCCCATATTGTTCATTTTTTTCTTTATTATATTGATGAAATTAAATATAAAAACATATTTATCCTTCTTTTTGAAATTATGTTCTATTTTACTAGCAAAATCGGTTCTTTTTAAGTAAAAGAATTCCATTTTTTTAGTTTTATAATCTATTTTTTAGTCCTAATTTTACCATTTTCTCCTTTTAAACATAGAATAAAATGCATATTTTATGGTGTAATACCTTTTAGGGGGGTCTCAATAGAACACCTATACAAGATATCGAGTGATAAAATTATATGAATTGTATATGTCGTATAATATTATTACATTTATAAGGACAAACAATGAATAACCGATTCATAAATTTATATTTTAGAAAAATTGAGGGATTCTTTGTTTTATCATGAATAGCACGTTTACATAATTTATTATATTAATATTAACTAATTTTATGGCAGTACCAAAAAGAAAAAGATCTAAAAGTATCATTAGAATACGACATCACCAGCAAAAATTAGAAAAGAAAGTAGATATCAGTGCTCTGAGTAGCAGATTGACTTATTGTTGGTATTGTAAATCTTGGAAAGAAAATATTTTATGCCATCGTACAGATTGCATAGAAAGATATAATGAAGTATGTGTACAATTAAAAGAATTAATTTAATTGTATACTTTGTGATTCATATCATATTTTCTAGATTGGAGTATAGCCAAGCTAGGTAAGGCGTTGGTTTTTGATACCAAGATGCAAAGGTTCGAATCCTTTTACTCCAATACTGGAAGATAAAATGAGAAAACAATAAAAATACTGAATGATCACGTTACAAGCTATGAGCTTATAACTCAGTGGTAGAGTGTGCCCCTGATAAGGGCAAAGTCGGTAGTTCGATCCTACTTAAGCTCAGCTTATATACAATTTGCGGAAGTAGCTTAATTAGGCTAAAGCGTAGTCTTGCCAAGACTAAGATTGAGAGTTCAAATCTCTTTTTCCGCAAATCATGTATTGTATTTTGCACTCGTAGCTCAAATGGAAGAGTATCAGACTACGGATCTGAGGGTTGAGGGTTCAATTCCTTCCGAGTGTAAACATTCTCTGATATCCGTTCTAAATTGAGAATATTGTGGTGGTTATAACTCAGTTGGTAGAGTGACAGATTGTGATTCTGTAAGTCACGGGTTCAATCCCCGTTAATCACCCCAAGAAATAACAAATAAGAATTAAATTATTATCTATTCAAATTACTTGGTTCTTATTTTTTCTTCATTTCTCCATTTTGAGATAAATAAATCTTCTAAAAAGAAAGATTTTAATAAAGTAATGTTAGTTGCATTTAAATATTTATCTAATTTTCTCCAAAAAAGAAATGATAAAGAATTATTTATATTGTGGTTATCATATTTTTTATTATAAAAATGCGTACGCTGATTAATATTATTAAGATTATATCTTAATAATAAAAGAATATGATTAATTATATAAACTTGGTATAACCAAGTGTTTTTTTTCCACCCATTTATATTTGTTAAAGATTTCTGAATACTAATTCGTTGAGTATTTAGGTTAATCGTTTTCAAATTTGAAATAAAAGGAGAATGAATACATTTAATACATTTAATGTTATATAGATTGTTCTTTAGTAAATTTAGTGAAAATAGGTTGGTTATATGTAAATAATAATAATGATAAGAGTGAGATAGCAAATTTGAAGAAAGAATAATATAGGAGTTCTTTGTTATCATTGAATTATCTTTCGATGATATATGTAATTGATTATTTAAACAATCAGTTTTATCGCCCAAATTTAAAAATATATTATAATATAATTTACTTCTAACTTTTAATAGTTGATTTTGGCAATAACGTTGTTTAATAAAATATGAGAAAAAGTTGCGTTGTAATAACAATATGTTTATCAAAAAAAATGGAATATATCTTTTCATAAGAGAAATATGTTCTATAAAATTCTTTAAAAGTGGTATGAGTGGGAAAAAATAAAAATTATTAAAATTATTAAAATTAATATCAATATATTATATTATATATCAAATATGAAAAATGTTTACCGAAATAGACCAATATCGCCTCATGTTACGGCTTATAATTTAGGATGGACTGGGTCAATTTCAATCCTTCATCGATTAACAGGAATAGTATTATCATTATATTTACTATTTATAGTAATTGCATTTAAATTTTTTACATTTCATATATCTAATTATCAAATATATGAAGTTGGTTATCATTTAAATAACATGAATGGAATATTATTATCAATAGTAGGATTATTATTAATCATTTCTTTCTTTTTTCATCTAATGACAGGGACCAGACATCTTGTATGGGATACAGGAGCAGGATTTGATTTAAAGTTTATAACTAAAAGTTCTTATGTTATAGTCATAGCTTCTATCTCTATTGGATTAATAACCTGGTTAATTTTATAGAAGAAAAGAAAAAATAAAATTATTAACTAATGAATTATATATATTAACATATTAACACAAAAAATTATTATATTTTATTATTATGGTACAAAAAATAAGAAATTGGATGAAAATAGACATTATTTTAGACTATTTAAATAAAGTATGTCTTTATTGTTTTTATAAAATACAACGATACATTAGACAAAAGGAGTCGTCGTTAGAATGGTGGAGTCAACGCTTTATGTCAGGCGCAGCTTTACCTCTTATCTTAGTATTTCTTATTGTTACATTTATGAATGTATCACAAGAAAAGATAACTATATTATCATTTCTGGAATCTATGTATCAGTCATTTGATTATTTAATCATTATGACAACTATTATTGTTGGCTGGCATATTCAGGCAGGAATGTGTGAAATCTTAAAAGATTATGTACATAGAGAAAAGCTAAAAATAGCATCTTTTTTCATGGTTCGAGTGTTAACTATAGAATCAATGAAGTTTGTCTATTTTGGATCATTATTATTTTAATTAATTAATTTTACTTTAAATATTATTAAATATTTTATTTTATGTCAAACAAAAAAACAAATTCAAATACTATTTCTTTCAAAGTATTTAGATGGGACCCTAGTCAAGACAGCAAACCATATATGAATACGTATGCAGTAGATACGTCTAAATGTGGTCCTATGGTCTTGGATGCTTTACTTCATATAAAAAATGAACAAGATTCTTCTTTAACTCTTCGTAGGTCTTGTCGCGAAGGAATTTGTGGGTCATGTGCCATGAATATAAATGGATCAAATACACTTGCTTGTATTAAAAGAATTGATCCGTCAGTTAAAGAAATGAAAATATATCCTTTACCACATATGTTTGTTATTAAAGACTTGGTACCAGATTTAAGTAACTTTTATGCTCAACATAAATCTATACAACCATGGTTACAATCAAATCACTCAGATTTATCTCAAGAACAATATCAATCTCGAGAAGATAGATCAAAATTAGATGGATTATATGAATGTATTCTGTGTGCATGTTGTTCAACTTCATGCCCAAGTTATTGGTGGAATAGTGATAAATACTTAGGACCTGCTGTACTACTTCAGGCTTATAGATGGATAATTGATAGTCGAGATAAAGCTACTAAGAATAGATTAAAATTTTTAGAAGACCCGTTCAAACTTTATCGATGCCATACTATATTAAATTGTACTAGGGCATGTCCTAAAAATTTAAATCCAGGTAAAGCAATTGCTGAAATTAAAAAACAAATTACCTTATTATCATAAAAATATACACTTTGTATAGCATAGGTCTTTTTTTGAGACCTCATTAAGAGATCTATGCTATATATTATGATATGCATTATACGTATTAATATTATTAATAAACAATTATTATGAATATCGATCTAGTTCAGTATTTATTAGTACCCATGATTCTATTTATGGTAGGATTAAGTGGAATTTTCTTAAATCGCAAAAACTTAATTATTATTTTGATGTCTATAGAATTAGTATTATTAGCCGTCAATATGAATTTTGTGATTTTCTCAGTTTATTTAGACGATTTAATAGGACAGATGTTTGCTCTTTTAATTTTAACTGTAGCAGCAGCTGAATCAGCCATCGGTTTAGCAATTCTGGTAATTTATTATCGCGCAAGAGGTACAATTGCTATAGAAAAAATACATTTATTGAAAGGATAAATGTATGGCCATAAATTTTAAAAATTAAAATTATTATTAACATTTACTATATTTAAAAACTTACAAGTTATTTTTATTAATTAACAATAAATTATGTACTTATCAATTATTTTTTTACCTTTAATAGCATCTATTTTATCTTTGAGCTTTGGTAGATCTATAGGAAAAGAGGGAGCAACATTTATCACTATCATTTCTGTTTTTACTTCTTGTTGTTTTTCATGGCTAGCATTTTATGAAGTAGGGTTATGTAATAGTATATGTCATATAGAACTTTTTCCATGGTTTTCATCTGAATTACTTCAAACAAACTGGGGATTTCTATTTGATAGTTTAACAGTAACGATGTTAATTGTAGTAACAACTGTTTCGACAATCGTGCATATCTATTCGGTAGGATATATGTCGGAGGATCCACATTTCCCAAGATTTATGGCATATTTATCACTATTTACATTTTTTATGCTGATTTTAGTAACAGGAGATAATTTTATTCAGCTATTTTTAGGATGGGAAGGAGTAGGATTATGTTCTTATTTATTAATTAACTTTTGGTTTACTAGATTACAAGCGAATAAGTCAGCGATTAAAGCGATGATTATGAATCGTATAGGAGATTTTGGCTTATCTTTGGGATTAATGGGAATATTCTTTTTATTTAAGTCATTAGATTATGCAACTATTTTCTCGACTGCTCCTTTGTTTAAAGATGAAACCTTTAATTTTTTAGGTTTAGAAGTTCATGCTTTAACTACAATATGTATACTGTTATTTATAGGAGCTGTTGGTAAGTCCTCTCAGCTAGGTCTTCATACTTGGTTGCCAGATGCTATGGAAGGACCTACTCCTGTATCTGCATTAATACATGCGGCTACAATGGTAACAGCAGGAATATTTTTAATTGTTAGGTGTTCTCCATTATTTGAATTTTCTTCAACTGCTTTAATGGTAGTAACTATTGTAGGTGCCATGACGGCTTTTTTTGCAGCGACCACAGGAATGGTGCAAAATGATATTAAAAGAGTAATTGCTTACTCTACTTGTAGTCAATTAGGGTATATGGCTTTTGCATGTGGAATATCTGGATATTCAGTTAGTATGTTTCATTTAATGAATCATGCTTTTTTCAAAGCTCTATTATTTTTAGGAGCTGGATGTGTTATCCACGCTTTAGCTGATGAGCAAGATATGAGGAAAATGGGAGGATTAATAAAATATTTGCCATTCACCTACAGTATGATGTTAATAGGATCATTATCGTTAATGGGATTTCCATTTTTAACTGGATTCTACTCTAAGGATGTTATTCTAGAGTTAGCGTATGCTAAATTTACTATAGATGGTACTTTTGCTCATTGGTTAGGTACTATTTCAGCATTTTTTACGGCTTTTTATTCTTTTAGATTAATATATTATACTTTTCTAAGTAGCCCAAATGGACCTAAATCTATTTATACTCATGCTCATGATGCCCCACCTATAATGTCATTACCATTAATAGTACTCGCATTTGGAAGTATTTTTGTTGGATATTTAGGAAAAGATATGATGATTGGATTAGGTACAAATTTTTGGGGCAATTCAATCTTTGTATTGCCTGAGCATTTAATACAAATTGATGCAGAATTTATACCATCTTGGATTAAAATGACACCAGTTATATTTAGTCTTTTAGGAGCTTCATTAGCATTAATAATATATATTAATTTCTCTTCTGTTTTGAGTAAATTTTTACTTTCTTCTTCATTCAGTAGAAATATATATACATTTTTAAACAAACGATGGTATTTTGATATTGTTTATAATAATTTAGTAGGAAGACCTTTCTTATCTATGGGTTATAATATTACTTTAAATACATTAGATAAAGGAGTTATTGAATTAATTGGTCCTCAAGGACTTCAGAATATGATTCAGAAATTGTCAAAAAAAGTAAGCCAGATTCAAACTGGATACATATATCATTATGCTTTTATGATGTTAATAGGAGTAACCTCTTTATTAAGTCTCCAAGCAATTAATGAATACTATCATATTCAAGATCCTAGATTAATTATATTACTAATTACTACTACAATATTTATCATCTTTACCACATCTAAATCAAGTATTCAAAAAAGTAATTAAATTTATTTGAGTTATTCTATTATTAGGATAATATTATTATTATTATTATTTCAAGTTTATGATTGAATCATATTTATTGCCTTTAATTGTCTGTACACCAATTATTGGTGTTTTTTTAATTTTTCTAATGTCTTCCAAATGGGAAGAAATAATGAAAATTTTTGCTTTTTCATTTTCACTTGTAACTTTGCTGGAGTCTATTTGGTTATGGTTATTATTTGATGAATCAACATCCAAATTTCAGTTTATGGTTTCTTATCAATGGTTAGAGTCTTATAATATTAGTGCCACTTTGGGAGTTGATGGAATATCTTTATTTTTGATATTATTAACTACATTACTGATACCCTTATGCCTATTAGTTAGTTGGGAAAGTGTTAAACATAGTGTCAAAGAGTACTTAATATGTTTTTTAATTTTAGAATCCTTACTAATTTTAATCTTTTCTGTTTTAGATTTGGTTTTATTTTATGTGTTCTTTGAAAGTGTTTTAATTCCTATGTTCATTATTATAGGAGTATGGGGATCTCGAGAACGAAAAGTAAGAGCAGCTTACATGTTATTTTTATATACTTTATTGGGATCTTTATTCATGTTAGTAGCTATAATATGTATTTACTTTGAAGCTGGAACTACCGATCTTCAAACATTATTAATTACGGATTTTGATGAAAGAAGACAGTTATTATTATGGTTGGCTTTTTTTGCTTCGTTTGCTGTGAAGGTTCCTATGGTTCCATTTCATATATGGTTACCTGAAGCTCATGTGGAAGCTCCAACTGCCGGATCTGTATTATTAGCCGGAGTATTATTAAAATTAGGAGGTTATGGATTTATAAGATTTTCTTTACCTTTATTTCCTGAAGCAAGTGTTTATTTTACACCCTTAGTTTTTACATTAAGTGTTATAGCCATTATATATAGTTCTTTGACTACTTTAAGACAAATTGATCTTAAAAGGATCATAGCATATTCTTCAGTGGCTCATATGAATTTTGTAACGATCGGAATATTTAGTCAAAATATACAAGGATTGCAAGGAAGTATGATGTTAATGTTAAGTCATGGTGTGGTATCTAGCGCACTATTTATGTGTATAGGAGTATTGTATGATCGACATAAAACTAGGCTAATTAAATATTATGGGGGAGTTGTACAAATTATGCCAGTCTTCGCCACTATATTTTTAGTATTTACAATGGCCAATTTAAGTTTGCCGGCAACTAGCAGTTTTGTAGGAGAATTTTTAGTCTTAATTGGAGCATTTAGTAGTAATACATTGGTTGCATTTTTGGCGACAACTGGAATTATTACCGGAGCTGCATATTCTTTATGGCTTTACAATAGAGTTGTCTTTGGTAATTTAAAAGTTACCTACATTAATCATTTTTATGATATTACTAGAAGGGAATTGTTTACTTTTACACCATTATTAATATTAACAATTTATATGGGTATTTACCCTTCCATTTTTTTGGATCCAATGTATATATCATTAATTAATTGTATTAACTATTAATACATATATCATATTGTATTATTATATTATAGAGAAATTCTCTGACCTCGTTTTATTTTAATAGAACTATTTTCTCTTTTGAAAGAACATAATTATTATATTATTATTTTATGGATTTTTTATTATTATTTGGAAATGATTTTCAGGTTTTAATACCGGAATTATTTATCACTTTAAGTATTTGCATACTTTTAATGTATGGAGTTTTGAATAGTACTTCATTTTCAGCAAACTTTCCAATATTATCTAGAAATGTTAGCTGGTTATGTATTTTAACTATTGGATGGTCTATTTATTTAATGGTTAACGAAGGAATTTTTGATTTTTCAGGGACTTCTTTGTATGGACTATTAAAAATAGATTCATGGACACAAGCAACAAAATTAATAGTATTAACTTCGGCTTTATTGAGTCTATTAATTTCTTTGGATTATTTGAAAAAAGAAAAATTAAACGACTTCGAGTTTAGTATTTTAATTTTATTAGCTCTTTTAGGAATGTTATTTATCATTTCTTCTCATGATTTGATGTCTTTTTATATGGCTATAGAGCTACAAAGTTTAAGCTTATATGTTCTGGCTTGTTTTAAAAGAACCTCTGTTCTTTCCGTAGAAGCTGGATTAAAATACTTTATTTTAGGTGCTTTTTCCTCTGGTCTTTTATTGTTTGGTATATCCATGATTTATGGATTTTCAGGAGCAACTCATTTTGAAGACATTGCAAAATTAGTCTCAGTAACTTCAATGGATGATTCATTTATTTCTTCTGGTGGTGGTATAAAAGTAGGTTTATTATTTGTATGCATAGGTTTACTATTTAAAATTTATGCTGTTCCATTTCATCAGTGGGTTCCAGATGTGTATCAAGGATCTCCTACTATAGTGACAGCTTTCTTTGCAACAACTCCATCATTGTCTGTGTTTGCTTTATTAGTTAGAGTGCTTCACTCAACTTTTTATAATTTAATTATTGATTGGCAAATAATTTTAATTATTTGTTCTGTTTTATCTTTAATTGTGGGAAGTTTGGGAGCGTTATATCAAATTAAAATTAAACGTTTCTTGGCATACAGTGCAATTAGTCATGTGGGTTATATTCTTATAGCATTATCTACAGGTAGTATGGAGGGAGTCGAAAGTTTATTATTTTATATCATTGTATACATATTAATGAGCATTTCTTTTTTTTCAATTATTATGTCCATGAGGACAATAAGAAGATCTTCTGAAACTTATGAAGTGAGTTATTCAGAAGGTGAAATTGAAAACATGGATGATTTTAAAGGATTAGGAAGAATTAGACCAATATATTCATTTATATTAGCCATTTTATTATTTTCTATGGCTGGCATTCCTCCATTAGCGGGATTTTTTAGTAAACTTTATATATTTATCTCTGCTATTAAAGAAGATTTGATATATCTTGTTTTAATAGGTATTCTTGCAAGTGTTTTAGGAGCTGTTTATTATTTAAAGATTATTCGATGGATGTATTTTTCAGTTCCTGAGAATTGGTTTTCTTTTGATGAAATTTCTAAAGAACGTTCTTATCTAATAAGTTTAGCGATGTGTTTTGTTTCATTTTTCTTCTTATATCCTAATCCTATATTATTAACTATACATAAATTATCGATTATTATTTAATTATTTTATTATTAACTATATTTATTTATAATATTTAAACAAATTATGTATTTATTTCTAGGCAGACAATTGTCAACACAATCTTCATTAGTGAATGAGGTTGAAACATTTGATATTGGTTCTTATGCTTATAAAAAAATGATGATGCAGATTGATGATACAAATATGAATAAAATAGAAGAGAACTCTTTAAAAGATTCCATTCTAGAGACATTGTTATCATACGAAGTTCATGTGGGGCTATCAAAAAAAGATGTGCATCAAAATATGGTCAAATATATTAGAGGTTATCGTAATAATTTGGCTATTTATGATATTAATATTTTATTGCAAATTTATAGAATAATGTTTTATTCTCTCTCATTATCGGCTTCTGAGGGCCCAATTCTATTTATTACCAAAAATAAATTTTTAAATTATAAAATCCAACAATTAGCCAGAAAATATGATCATTATTATATGACTGGAAAATGGATCAATGGCTTTTTAACTAATTTTCACGAAATGAAAACTAATATCATGAATGTTTATGGTACTAAGTTAAAAAGGAGAAAGCGTGTGTTATTTAATACGCTAGGGATTAGTTCCATGGGTACTTTACCATCCATGATTGTTTTAATAGGTTTACAAGGAAACAGGGTGATGTTAAGAGAAGCTAATCAAATGAGGATTCCTGTGATAGGATTTTCTTCTGCTAGAGAAAATGGAAAAAATCTTTGGCAATGTATTCCATCTAATTTAAATTCCGAAAAATCTTTATATTTTTATTATTATTTATTAAAAATAGCCATAGAAAAAGGTCATGAATTAAAGAAATCTAATTTAGTGAAAGAAAATGAAAGTGTTCAAAAAGATAAAAGTTAATACTTATGTTATATATTATTTTCCTTTTCTCTTTATCTTTTAATAGGGGATGATATTAGTTTAGATAATTAAAAAATAACTTTTAAAAGAGTTATCATTTAATTATACCCGTGGGCAGTACACGGCATCTCCACTAAATAAAAAACATCTTTAATAAACTAATTCATGAAGTTATTTTTATCTTTTTATTATTATTTTTGCTGGATGGAGAAATGACTGAGTTAGGTTTAAGGTACTGGTTTGCTAAACCAGCGAACATTTTCGATGTTCCATGGGTTCAAATCCCATTTTCTCCGCCGGCAGAAATAAAATGAATGGATCTATTTTTCTTTTGACCTATATTAAACTTTATTATTATTATTTATATTTTTCTTTTCTTCGAGGGAATAGCTCAATAGGTAGAGTGATGGTCTCCAAAACCATTGGTTAAGAGTTCAAGTCTCTTTTCCCTTGAAGCTTGAAGTTATAGTACAGTATAAAATTTAAACCATAATTAAATTTATTTATATTATTTATATTATTTTTTGCTTATGTCTCATAAAATTGGATATTTGAAAATGAATATTGAAGCAGGAAAAGCTAGTCCTGCACCTCCTGTAGGTCCTGCATTAGGTTTGCGAGGATTAAATATGATGAGTTTCTGTAAAGAATTTAATGATTTGACTAAAAATTACAAATCTGGTACTATAGTCCCTACTAGAATTGATATTTTTGATGATAAATCAATTAAGATAAATTTACTAACACCATCGGTTACGCATATTCTAAAAAATTATTTTAATATTTCTAAAGGACCTTCTATTCATGGATTTAATCTTAAAATTACTCCCAAAGAAATCTTTGAAATTGCTAAAATTAAGAAAATTGATAATCCCACTTTGGATTACTTATCTCTTTGTAAATCAATTTATAGTACTTGTCTTACTTTAGGAATACGATTAAAAAGTTAAATGAACTATATTTTTAAATATCATTATATTATATTATATTATTATGCATAATTTGTCATTATTAAAATATATTATTTCAAAACATTCTACTATTAGTACTGAAATAGATCATCAAATTATTTTATCAGTACACCTTTCTTCATCATATTTTTCAAAAGGTCTTAAAAAAACATCTTCTAAGAAAAAGAATAAAAAAAATGATTTGACATTATTAATTAATAAAGCTCAGTCAAAGAATTTATTTTTCCCTCATATCCCTGGTAGTCCTGTAAATATATTTACTATGGAAAATATTTCTAACTATTTAGTTGATTCCAAAAGAAAATCTGAATCTGAAGCTTTGTCTCAAATAATTAATGATGTTGAAAATAAGAAATTATTTTTAGATTACATTATCTTAGATCGTAGTGAGTTATCTATTATTAAACCTTTTAGTAGAAAATTAAACAAATTAGGTTTATTGCCAACGATTCAAAATGGTACTTTAGTAGAATCTAAAGAAAAGGTTCTGGTTATGAAGAAAGAATTAGAGCAATTAAAAAGTAAAAAAGTACGATTTTATTCTAGTAATTTTCAAATAATTATTGGAAATACTTCGATGGATTGTGTTCAAATGAAAGCGAATATGAATGCTTCTTTAGACTGGATTAACAGTTTATTAGATAAAAAAGATATTTCTCATTTTATTTTAGAATCATTTAATTCACAAATAAAAATAGATGGTAAAGAAATAGAAGATGATCTACTATCAACATAGAATTATATTTAAAAATTTAAATTTTTTATTATTTATTAATTTAATATTATTATGAACAGTATCATAAAGTCAATTATAATGGCAAATAGTAGGGAATATTTCAAGAATAATGATCTTGTTCTTGTTATTAATTATAATCATTTAGATGATATAAATTACTCATCATTGAATGAATTAAAACAAGATGTTTTTAAATTTATATCTAATCAAAATGAAGAGTTGAATATGAATTTTTTGAAAAATAATATTCAGTTTAAGATTATTAAAAATACTATAAGTCGTAAAGTTTTAAACGATGTCGGGTTAACAAAAATGAAAACTATGATTCATGGTCCTATCTTTTATATTGCTTTTAAAAATATTAATAGCAGAAATTTGATAAAAACATTTTTGTTATGGTTAAAAAATAAAAAAGATATTTTTATTTTAGGGGGAAAATTTAAAAATCAATTAATTAGTTTAAAGGAAATTGATAAGTTATCTTTACTAGAAGGAAATAATTCATTTGAAGATGTGTATGGTATAACACAAAAGCAAATTATGATACCTGTAAATGAAATTAAAAATTCAATTTATTTACCCAATTTTCAATTAATTTGTTCCATAGAACTATTATTAAATAATAACATTTCTAGTAATAAAAATAATAGTTAAAATGTAAGCAATTTTTTATATTCATCATTTATTTTTATGAAAAATTATTCAACTTTTGTGCAACAAAGAACATTTGCTGTTCATGTATCTAATGATTCAATTAAGGATTTTAATCAAAATTTTCTTCAGAGTGAATTACATCCATTAGAGAGAAAGGATAAGGGATTACATTTGATATTAAAAAAATTAAATATTAAAGATGATCCTTCATTGTTGTCCATTTTAAATAGATATTTAATTAATAAGGATATTATTACTAATATTCACAATCAAACTAAAGAAAACTTATCATATGTTTTTTATATTATTCATCCACCATTTATTGATTTTAAAACTTGTATAAATAAAAGAATACCTTATACTGGAAGTATAGAGATATTTTATGTTGTTTCTCCAGATAATCTTAATTCAAAATGTAAATCTCTATTAAATTTAAAAAAGAAATTAATTGAGGAAAAATTGGATAGGGAATACCAAAAACCTTTTATATTTTCTAAAAAGAAAACTGATGAATCTTCGTTTTTAAAAGAAGAGGTAAAGAAGTTTTTAATACAATTTGAAGAGAGTATTAAAAGTCCTTATAAAGATATTGAAAATAATTCTTTGATAGAAACACATAATAACTTATTAGACTTTAAATATGCTGAGAGATTTTTATCTCTTCATATACCAGGTTATAAGTATGATAATAGCACTGCAAGAGCAAGTATTTATTATGAAGGTTTTTTAGCTGTTAATTATCCTTATTTAAGAAGTGACGATATCACATTTGAAGATCGAGGTAATCGATTGGATACTTTGAGAAACTGTGTTTTTATGAAAAGTCAAATCATTACTATGCCTTTCATTACAAGCAGAGGTACCTTTATACTTCAAAATGGACGTGAAGTAAAGATGGAAAAGTCTATTGGAAATAGTAACGGTTTGTCATTTCAAGTTGAAAATGCAGGAGAAAATCCTATCACTGGAGATATTCAGTCGGATTTAGTTTCTAGTGTTCACTTTGGCTTAGCTTCAGAGCAAAAGTGGCAAATGAATATTTCAAATTCTTTGCAAAATATTTATAAATTACATAAAGACTTATTAATCAAAGAAAGCGAATATTTATTTTTTAATGACGATTGTATTAATTCTATTGCCATATATAATAGTTACAGAGAAATATTCAAAATTGGATTAGAAGATTTTAAAATATTTAAAAAAATTAATGCTATTAATGTTAACAAAAAAAAGGATTTATTAAAATGGATTGACGAATTTCATCATAAAATTAAAACATCACCAGAAATTAGTATTATAGGTGATGTTTACAGATTAAATTTAATTAATAATTATAGATATCATTCTAATTCGACTAATATAGTTCAGTTAGAGAAAACATTATGCTCTTTAATAGGTTCTAAATCATTTGGAATAGATGGTACTTTAAATTTGATTTTTTTAAATTATTTATTAAATTTAATTTTTGAGTTAGAGAAAAGAAAAAGCTACTTTTATTTAGAAGGGTTAAATTATGTTGAAAATGTAAATAACACACAAAAAATAAGGGATGCTTATGATATTATTAGTATCGTTAGTTATAATATTTACGATATATGTAAGTTAATTTTCGAAGAAAAAAAGACAAAAGATATTCCTTTAGATAAAAAAACAAGTAGATTATCTGGAAAACAGAAATATGATATACTTATAAATATGTGTAAGGAAAACATTCATAAATATATCAAATCTTTTAAATTTTATGAAAATATGAGTAAAGAGGAACAACATAGATTTATTTTAGATTATGATAATAATCTAATAAAATTTGTATTCTTTCCTTTAGTTCATGACAATTTATCCATTAGTGATTATTTAAATATTATTTTTATTCAGCTAGAATCTTTTATGAGATCTTACTTAGATTTTAGGAATACAAATATTTCTAAATATTTAGTAAGAGGATTACAAATTTTTGGTTTACATTCTTTAGAAAATGTAAGGTCTGATGATTTAATTTCATGTTTTTTAAATTCAAGTACTATGCACCCAGACAAAACGAAGCTGTTTGAAGCTTCTTCTCCATATCATCTTCGTTCTAGATATGAAGGATGTATTATGGTAGAACTATCGGAAGATATTTTAAGAGAGGAAATTAATTATCCTGATAGTAAGTCATATTATTCTTTATCAAGAGATTTTGATATTAATTTAAATTTAGGATGGAATTATTTATTGGAAAATTTTGATATTGTTCCAGTAACTAAAAACTCGGTTGAATCTGTTAATGATGAAGAGAATATTTTTGATTTTGTGCCTCCACGTGGTAAATCTATTGGCAAGTATGAATTAAAGTATTTGTTGGATGCCCGTAATAAAAAGATGATTTCTGGTTGGAGTTTAGTTGGACGAACTTTAGTTGGTATAGAAGTACTGAGGATAAAAGAAGAATCTAATTCTTTCGAAATCTTAACGGGGAAGGAAATACAAGATATTAAAGATAGCTTAAAAGATAAATTAACAATCAGTGTTAATGATTCATGGAGCTATCCTGATTCAGCAATAGAGAATTGGGATTATTCATCTGATTTCACTATGATGAATCAATTACCGCTAAGTACTCGAAGTGTTTTAAAACCTAGTGATGTTCATAATCTTAGAAACCTTTATAGTCATTTTTGTTCCATAGAAGTTACATCTGAGCTTGCACAATGGTTAAATCAATATACAGAAATGTCATTTAAAGGTAAGGAAGAGGAGAAACCTGAAGATTTAGTAGAGAAAAAACTTGAAAAGCATATAGTGTATTTTTATTTTTCAAGAAAGTGGAATGATTCTTTTGAGTGGTCTTCTGAAAAAGAAATAGCTAAAAAAATAGAATATATTTTAGATCATTACTTCACAGCTAATAATTCTTCTTTAGCTAATTCCTGGAAAATCGACTTGTCTTTGTTTAAGAAATGGGTTAATCAGTTTCATCTTTTTAATTGGATTATAATCCAGATGTTATCTGAAATATCATCTCAAAATTATATGGAGTTTTTTATTTATTCTTTGTTTCATGATTTTAAAAAATTTAAGTTATCGGATAATAGAAATATAAATAAACAATTTTATTTAAAAAATTTAGAATTATATTTAAATATTTTTATTCAAATTGAAGACAATAAGAAGGAAAAAATTTTAGCGGAGATACATAAGTTTATTCTTATTTGGTCTGCTAGAAATTTTATATCGAGTGATATAATATATCTTAATAGACTTCAATTGAGTGGTAGTGAAAAGTCTATTTACAGAAGTAATTATTTAAAGTTATTTCCTTTACAAAAAGTAAAGGATGACTTTATAATGGAAGGAAATGTGAATAATCTTGTTTTGAATGATTTAAGTGATCTTAGAAGTAATGATTTAAAAGAAAAAGATTTGAATAATCTTTATAGTAATGATTTTAATATGAAATCAAAGTCTATCATTAGAGTTGATGATATGAAATCATTTCTAGAATATGGTAAAGAATTTGATCAAGAATTGTGTACTAGTTTAGATCAAATTATGTATCTTCCCAGTAATACAATAAGTAAAACTAATTTAGAATATTTATATAAAGTAACTGATAGGATTAACTTTGATTTTAGAATAGTTAACGAATATTTTAGTATTGAAAATGATATATTAATCATAAATTTTATGATTAATGCTATAGATTACTTTGGAGAATTTAAATCAGAACATGATTTATCTAAAAAAACAGTTTATACTTTAAGACATAATTTGGAATTTTTATCTGATCGTTTGATTAGAGAATCTGTGTGTAACTCTCTTATTTTGAGAAAAGAGTCAAGTTTTTTCTTAACAGAAGGTAAGTTAGATATTAATTCTTTTCATAACACTAAAGATAATGAAAGGGAACTTCAAATTTTTCGAACAAATTTATTCTTTTTATCAAATTTATTTTCTCGTTTGTTTGGTACGCATTTGGTAAACATGAGTAATTTAGAAATGAAAAAGCATAAAGAAAAATTAGAAACTCGTAAAAATTTAGGTTATTATCAGTTTATAAAACCTCTGGAAAAAAATTATCGTGCTTATGTAGAAACATTAAAAAATAGAAATCTGTTAACTATTTTAAATGACATGACTAAAGTTACTTTTTCTGGTATGCATGGGAAAAAAGACGAGAATACTATAGTTATGGAAGATAGAGATATTTATCCCTCATATTATGGTCGTTTATGTTTGGTTAAATCTCCAGAAGGAAAATTTGTTGGTATAGTTAATTATACTTCTTTTCATTCTAGAATTAATAAGATGGGTCAAATTGAAGTACCTTATTTTAAAGTTTTTAATGGTAAACTAACTGGAGAGCTTGTTTATTTAACAAGTTTAGAAGAAAAGAGTCATTATATAACGTATTCTACTGAACCCTATAATAAAGATGGATGTTTAAATGGAAACTTTATATCTTGTAGATATAATAATCGATTTATAGTAACAAATTACTTGAATATTTCTTTACATGAAGCTGGTACTTCTTTCATTTTGTCTTCAGTAGGTTCTTTAATACCTTTCCCTGAGACTAATGCTAGTGCTCGAGTTTTAATGGGAAGTAACATGCAAACTCAAGCTATTCAAATTTCCATTCCTCATACTCCTTTAGTAAAATCAGGTGAAGAACAATTGTTATCTTCAATCATAACTGAAAATAATGAGGTAGCAGATTCTAAGTTAAATTCTGTTTCTTCAGATTATGAAGATAAGGATTGTTATTTTAATGATTTGAATAGTAGTATAGAGAATTCAAGTCTAGTATCTTTAGATTTAGAGGAAGATTCTTCTATTTTGGAAGATAAGAAATTTATTTCTCGTCCTGAAAAAATTAAAGACATTTGTCTTGGTCAAAATGTTCTTGTTGGTTATGTTTCTGTATTAGGAAATACTTTTGAAGATTCCATTTGTATTTCAAGTAAATTAGTAGCATCTGGTATTTTTGATCATCATATTACTCATATAGAATCGAGTAAAGATATAGTTGAAGCGGATAAAGTACAATTGATTTTAAAGTTTTTTAAAAGAGAATTAAAATTTTCTAAATCTTTTGATAATTTTTACTTTTGGTTGTCTAGAGGTTTATCAACTCATTGTAATGTTTGGTCTTGTTCTTTAGTGCAAGTTGGACAAAAAGTAGTGAAAAATCAAATAATAAGTAAATCTGTAATGTCTTTTGAATTTACAGGCGAATTTTTTAAAGAGTTTAATAAATACTGTTTTAAGTATATGCAAATTTATTCTATGGATAATCAAAATAAATTTAAGGAGGAGATCTTTAAAGTTATTAAACTAATATGGACCATATTAGATGATAAAATAAAAGAACACTTATTTAAAAATGATTTTGAACATCTAAAGAAATTTCTTTTGATATTTACTACAGATAGAGGTATTTCAGATTTAAAGTCGGGTTATTATGTTTTTCCTTTTCCTTTTCCTTCAATTATTAGTAAACCAATTCAGTTTCACATTGTTCGTTATAAAGGCGAAAAGATAGGTTCAATTACTTCTATAAGCAAGAAATCGCTTTATAATGAATCAGAGAATTCAAATAAAGTTTCATTGTTACTGTCTAAATTTAGACATGATTATTATCATTATATGGATTCTTCAAATACGGGAAGAGCAGATAAAATGAATAAATTAATAAATTCATATCACGATTTATTTAAATGTTTTTTAGAAAATGATAATCATTTTTTTCGCTTTATTAGTTATGTTTATTTATTTTTTATGTCTTGTAATATTTATTCTACTAAATTAAATACTCAGGATATTTCTAATAAATATTCAAAAGAATTAAATCAAATTTTATTTAATTTTTTAGATAAATTAATTTTAGATTTTTTAACATCTTCTGATGGTATTTCATTTAATAATTACCGTATGGTAGATCTAGTGTGTAATTATAATATTTATTTTAAAATTCAACGACTATGGATGCGAAGATATGAAAAAGATGTTCAATCATTATTTGATGATATTATTTTCCGTTTATTTCGTGATCGTTTTTATCCAACGGAAGAAACTTCTTTTTTTTTACATAAATTAATTCATCAATTAAATATGTTAAGGGATGAATATGGAGAGTTAGTTACGACTAATCACTCTCTTCCAGAAGAATTTGCTTTAGAATTTTCTCCATCTTGTAAAAATGAAGATGAATTAGAGTTATATCAAATGTATTTGTACATTAAAAGTAAAAAATTAGAAATAACTGATCAACGAAGAAAATATATAAACTATGGTTTGAAGTCAAAAACAGATAATGATAAGTTTGCTAAGAAAATTATTATTTTAGATGAAATTTTTCGTTCTAGTTTCTGTTTTTCTATTGAAATATATTCTAAAGTTTATAAAGAAGCACTATCTAAAATTGAAGAAGATTCATATTTAGATATTTCTATTTTGGAAACTCATTCTATTCAAGAAGGAGATAAATTAACTGGTAGATTCGGAAATAAAGGAGTAATTTCTAAAATAGTACCTTTTTATGAGATGCCTTGTCTTTTAGACGGTACTTATCTGGATATTGCATTAAATCCTTTAGGAGTGACTTCCAGAATGAATTTAGGACAATTATTAGAAGTTCAGTTAGGATACGCAAGTTTTTTAATGTCTATTCCTTTGTTTAATAAATCTTATAGTCCTGATTATAGTTTGGAACAATATAAGGTACATAATATACTACAGGATAAAAATATGATTTATTATATGAGAAATAAATCTAGATCAGAATTTCAATCGTTGTTAGATAGTTATGAATCTGGAATGTCTCAAGAAGTAACATCATTTAAGGATAGAGATTATGAAAAAGAATTAAAGAATTTGTGTGATCTTCATGAGCTTAAAAATAATTTTAGGTTAGAAGTTTCTGCTTCCATTGGCGGAAATTTGTTGCATTCTAAAATAAATGTTGGAATTATGTACATGTTTAAACTGGAGCATACAGGAAGTAAAAAAGTTTCTGCTCGGGGTGTAGTTGGTAAGACTACTTGGTCTTCTGGTCAGCCTGCATCAGGAAAAAAACACGGCGGAGGACAGAAATATGGTGAAATGGAAATGTCTTGTTTTTTAGGATATGGAGCAAATCGTCTTTTAATGGAGTTGATTGGTACAAAATCTGGAAATAATCAGACTGTTCATTCATTAGGAAGAAATTTGAATCAACAGAAACCTTTGGAACACCAACAATCATCATCTACTTTTGATTATTTACGTTCTGAACTTGAAAATTTGGGAGGAACAATCGTGTCTAAATCAGGTATTTCTTCTAGATCTTTGAAAGAAGATGATAATGATACTGAAAATTAATGTCATTATATTATACACATATAGTTTTATAAATTTAATTATCAACACTTATTAATATTAATATATCATGGTGAAGAGAGTATTTTCGCTCTCTTCGCTACGCATTTTAATATGCTTCTTATAATATACAAATTTTATTTATGTTTTGGGTAGAAAATAAAAAGAAATATCATTTAAATATTGTTAATCATAAATTATTATGGTTAATTAAAAATAGTAGTGGTTCCCTGTACAGATTTAAATCGACTAATTTTAATGGACAAAGTTTAAATAATTTTAATCAAATTGAATTTGAATCACAATTTAAGAACAGAAATTATTCATTAAAGAGTGTTAAAAGAATTGTTTTAGATGATAATAAAAGAAATCAAATTAATAATTATATTTTAAATATTTTAAAGAGTTATAATAATGATTATAGTAATATATCTTATTCTGATGCCATAGATTATGTGTATAATATTCAATATATGAAAGGATATGAGACATCTTCTTTTCCTTACATTCAAAAAGATATACTTAAATTAAATACTTCTTACGGTTATGATTCTGTTGTTCCTTCAGCACAAGATTATAAATCAAGTTCATTTGAAGGAGATACTTCATCAGGTATTATGTTGTTTCCTTTCCCGATGATAAATTCTAAATTTAAGGAAGATATTATTTTTATCTTTCCATCTGTGATGAATAAATTATGGAAAGAATACACAAATAGTATCCAAAATATTGATCTTTTAGAAAAAGATCATAACACTTTAGCAGAGTTTTATTCTTTTGAGGAATATTTTGAAAAAAATAAAAATAAATCTATAATTATTAATGAATTATCTATGCATAGTAGTATTTCATTATTTATTGAGGGTTTTCATTTAATCCATTCGATAGAAATCAAGAAGTGTTATGAAGCTCTTAGGGATCGTCATCTATTGTTAATAGAATTGAATAAAGAGTATCAAATTTATTATGACAACAGTAGAAATACTAATGATAGGAAAAAGGAGCGTGCTCAGTTTATTCTTCGTCAAAAAATTCATCTTTGTTCAGAAGAGTGTCTTTTAATTAAGTATAGATTAAATATATTGGAATATCTTATACAAAATGATTTGAAAATAACTGATTTATTTACTATAGGATATCCTACAGATGATTTAAATCATCGTCCTATTACGGAATATAAAATGAAGGATTCTGTTTTTGTTGTAAATTCATTAAAAGCAAAGCAAAAATCTTCAAGTATTTATGAAGATTTAGCAACTAATGATGATGAAACGGAGATGGGGATTCAGAATACTTTTCTTGATTCTGAAACAATGTTGAAAACATCTATAAATTATCTTGATTTCGTTAATTATGAAGGACATCAATTCATTAAAAAAGAAATCAATAAAATTAAAAATGGTTTCCAAAATAATGAATTTGATTTTGAACATCCATCTACTAAAAATATATGGTTTATAGATTCTATTAGTAATATTTTAAGGAAGAAACAAATGTTATCTTTAATTTTAAATAAAAATGAATTATTAATTCATGATAATAGTCCTATTTATTTTGAAGAAGAGGCTAAAATAGCTTCTACTTTTAAGAATCAGTTAAGAAAGTATTATAAAAAGTCGGAGAATTCATTTAAGACATCTTCTCCTTTTAATTTTTACTTGAATGACTTTGTAATAGAATATAATTCATGGATTAAAAAATGGTTTAATATATCGGAGGAAAATTATATTTCTTTAGAATTAAAATTATATAGATTAAAGAAATTTGTGTCAATTCATCTTGAAATGAAGTCTGATATTCAAAATTATCTAGTTGATATTCAAAACATATTAAAATTAGATAATAATCAGTTTTATTCTATAAAAGATGTTATTTTAGAAAATGGGTTTGATAATTTTGATTTTAATATCTTGTTGATTGATTTTTACAATAACATATTAAATTCTTCCTCAAAGAATTGGGTTTCAAAAACTAATTTAAATGAATGGAAGAAAAAAGAATTAGACAAAATTTCTTTTGATTTAAATCAGTTAGAAAAGAATGAGCCTTCAAATAGTAGTGTACTAAAAGTTTTATTAAAAGAGAAAGAAGATTTAGTAATCTTTTTATCAAAATTGATTGAAGAGTCTTCATTTTATTTAGAACACTCAAAAGATAAATATTTTTTAATCTCTAATTCATCTATTGAGAATTCTACAAAGAATTTGTCAAGCCTAGAATTTGATAAGAACATTAATTTCACTCTCCCTTGGGAAGAAGGTGATAACTTAAAACTTATTCTTAAAGATTTTTATTCTATTAATCCTAGTTCTTTAGAATGTGAAATTTTTAATCAACATTTTGGTAAAGACATCTTATGTTCTTCCATAACAGAAGGAAACTTAGTAAATATCTCTGATTATAATAATATATTAAATGATCAATTAAATTTTTCCTATGATTTTATAAAAATATTCAAAGCTAGTGGTGGCTTTTTTGAATCTTCATTTTCTTCTTTTAAAAAGGAAATTGGAAAAAAAAGGTTACTAACTTATAGAAGTGAATTATTTCATCTTATGAGTTATATGCTAAAAGATGATTTAAAAAATCTGTTTCCTGAAATAGATTTCTTTAAAAATTCTATATATAGCTTATTAACTAGTTTATTTGATATCTTATACTTTTATGGTAATCACACAAATAGAGATAAAGAAATTAATTATGTAGTTTCCTTTTTTGGTAATAGGATATTAAGAAGCATTTTATCTTACTTAAAAAATTCATACATGTTTTTTAATATGGAATCAGAAAATTCCTCATCAAAGCAAATAATAATTAATAATATACTTTTACTAAAAGAATTATTTGCAAATTTAAAAACATTACATTCAGATCGATATTCTTCATTTAACTGGTATTTATGTATTGATAAATATTGGAGTTCATTTTCAAAAAAAACAGGTCGATTTAGATATACTTTATTATCCAAAAGATCGAATTTTACAGGTAGATCTGTGATAGTTTCTGGTCCGGACTTAAGAATATCTGATTGTATTATTCCATCGAGAATAGCATTAATATTATTTTATCCATTATTAATTAGCAAATTCAAACCTTATTTTTCATATCTTGTGGAGGAAATGTTAAAGTCTCCTAGAAAAGACTTTGATATTCCTGTATTTAAAAATATTATGAAGGAAAAAGAAGATTATTATATTTCTTGCGCAGAAGAATTACTTCTTCTTATAGTATTAAATGAGTCCAAGTTGCGTAAAGTATTTCGGTCAAAAGGTCAGAAAAATTGTGAAATTATTCTAAATAAAGATCATTGTTTTAAAATAAAGAATTTAATTCACTTTATTAGGAAAGATCCGATATTTTTAGAATTTTCTAGTAAAATTAAATTTAAATTGGATATAAAAAAAGATTTATTAAAAACAAATCAGGCTACTTTACGATTAATTTCATCTTATTTGAAAACTGAATTTTTTGATTATCTGGAAAGAAATTCATTATTCTTGAAATATGTAGAGAGATCCTTAGTAAAAAATCCAAATCAAGAAATGGTAAAGTCTTACTCAAGTTTTGGTTCTGGAATAGAAATTTGTATGTGGCTAATTCAAAATTTGTTTTATACTAGAAAATTTAAAGAATATTTTTCTAAATTAGTATCTAAACAATCAATCCTCTTGATGAGACAACCGTCTTTACATCGTATGAGTTTACAATCGTTTAAATGCAAGTTTGGATTTGAATCTTCTACCATTGGATTAAATTTATTAGTGTGTCCTCCTTTTAATGCAGATTTTGATGGAGATACTATGTCAGTCTTTCTACCTCAAGGGTTAGACAGTCAGTTAGAAGCTAGTAATTTACTTTCAGGGTATAACAATATTATTTCTCCCTCGACATCTACACCTATAATATCTACAAGTTTAGATTTATTATTTGGAATATATTATTTAACATCAGATTTTTCTATTCATTGTGATAAAATATTTGATTCACCAATGGTGATTAATGATTTAAAGGATCTTAAAGAAATAGAATATAAATTATTATATAATGATATTCCTGTATGGTTTCCAGTAAATTATAAGGGAGTTAAATCTACTGTTGGTAGATTATATATATATTATTTAATTTCTTCTAGTTATCCACTTGATTTATCAATAATTAATAAACAATTAAGAAAGAAAGAAATTCTTAATATGATTACACATATAGTAGAAAATCACGGAATAACTAGTGCTGGTTATACTTTAGACATTTTAAATTCTTTAGGTACATATTGGTCATATCTTTCAGGATTGAGTGTTTCTTATCAAGACTTTATTGTACCTCATATAAAAGGTCAGATGATAAGACATTTAGAAACTGTAAAAATGAAGGATAAATTGTTAATAGAGAAAAAATTTATGAGTCCGTCTCAATTTTCTCGTAAAATATTTCAATATCAAGAAGATATTATTCAGTCCGTCAACAATCAGCTGAATAATGATATTTCTTTAATACCGAGTGAGGGGCATCATAAACGTCCTGGAGTATTCATGTTAATTGAATCTGGATCTCGTGGGTCTATTAATCAGTTAAAACAGATATGTGGAATTACGGGGTTTGTAAAAAATTCGAGGGGCGGTATTGTTTCTAAGCCTATTATGGGAAATTTAAAAGAAGGGTTATCTCCTGAAGAGTTTTATTTAGCTAGTATAGGTGGACGAAAAGGAATGATTGACAGATCTTTAAATACTAGTATTACAGGTTATCTTCATAGGTTATTAAATTCTGCTATGAAGTCTATAGTGATCAATCAAGAAGATTGTGGTACTTTTCAGGGAATATCTATAGGTTCTTTAGCAGATGAATTAGTATTAGACCATTTTGAATTGTCTGATAATCGATTTGATGACTGTTTTGGAAGAGTCTTAGCTTATGATGTTTTTAGTCCTAAAAATGGAAAATGTTTAGGAAAACGAAATGAAATAATTACTAAAAAGAAAGTTAATGATTTTATTTTGCATCAAGTTTCTGAAATTATTATTAGGTCTCCATTAACTTGTTCCTTACCGGAAGGAGTTTGCAGTTACTGTTATGGAGTACAAGAAAAAGTATCTGAACAATCACTAAAATTAGTTCCTTTAGGATATCCTGTGGGGATAATAGGAGCTCAAGCTATGGGAGAACCGTCAACACAGTTAACCATGAGAACTTTTCATCAAGGTGGTACTGTGGGAAGTATTTCTGCAAGTAAAGATGTTACTTCTTTTTCGGATGAGCCTCTATATGTATCTTTTAGGGGTATTGTTCGTCTACATGATGTACATTTAATTTCTAAAATGAATAAAAAAGAATTAGATCTGTTTATGAATACAGATAAAGTTTATCCAGTGGGGAAAAATATCAGTGTTCATGGTAGAGCTAATATAATGGGAACTTGTGGAGAAATATTACAAAGTATTCCAATTTCTCAAGGAGCTTTCGTATATGTTTATGATGGTCAATTCGTAGAAGTAAATGATATTATTTGTAGAGATTTTCAATTAGAGGATGATAAGAATTCAGTTAGAATCTTTTCAAGATATCCATTTTTGGTTTCGAAAATAGTTTTATTGAATAATATGTGTGTAAGAGGATATGTTAATATGTATAGACCTATTTTAGACTCTAAAAACAAAGTGGTCTTTGAAAATCATCAAATGGTTTTCTTTCATGGAGATCAATTATTTTTAAAAGAAGGTAACCTTGTTTCTCCTGGCGATTTAATTTTAGAAGGTACTTCGACTGAAAAGAAAGTAGCCACAGAAATTAGAGAGGAAAGTTATAATATTATTAGTAAAATATTACGAATTCCTATGTGTAAAAGAACTTTTCCCATCGCATATTTTGATGGCACTGTATCTATACAGTCTTATAATTCTGATGGGTTATTGTTAACCTTAACTAGTGATGTTTTTAAAATATCTATCTGTGATTTAATTAAATTTTATGGGACGTTATCTCTGTTGGGTATAACTTTATATAGTTTAGATTTAGATACGAATATTAGAGATCCTTCGGATTGTTTAGTACTAGAAGAGTCATTTTTATCGAAGGAAAATGAAAAAAGTAAAGATGTGTATCATGATCAAGAAGTAGAAATAATATTATCTAAAAATTATTTAATTCTATCATCTGAAGTTCAGTTCTTGAAAGTACGTGATGGAAGCTATGTGGAAGAGGGATATGTTATGAGGCATTTTGGAGATTTAGCAGATCTAAAATTTTACCATAATATTGTAGCTTTCTTCGGTATTGAAGGAGGGTGGCAATTGATTGGAAAGAATATTATTAGTATATATAAATCGGCGGGAATATCTTTTGAGCCAATTTATATGGAATGCTTAGTAAGATTAATATTATCCAAAGTTGTTAGTGCAAAATCATCCAAAAATGGTTTTCCTTATTTTTCTTCTATGCCTGTTCATGAATTACTAGAAGAATTGATTTCTCATTATGTGTCTCATCAATCTTCAACATCTAATGTAGAAATACCTTCTAGATATATGCCTGATCTATATCAATCTTTTCAAAGTATTATGTCTATCAAAGAGATTCCATACCATAATTCTTCATATTTTGCTCGTATTTCTTTTGAAAATATGACTAAAAGTTATTTTCAGGCTATTCGCAATCAAGAATATTTAGAAGATCAGAATAGTTTATATAATGTAGATAATAACTTTTTTATGGGTATTGCTCCATCATATGGGACAGCCTTAAAAGAACAGTTAAAGATTTTTAACAAAAAATTTATGAAAAAATAGTTTATTTTTTTTATTCATTTAATTTATTATTTATAGTCGCTCTAAAAATGGGAAGGAAGGGAAAAAGTTTGGAAAAACTATCAAATTTAATTTATTATTATTTATTTATTCATCAGTTATTTTTATGTCTACAATAAATCAGTTAGTCAGATTGAACTCTCGTCCATCAAAGAAAAAAAGAGACTCTTCTCCTGCTTTAAATGGATCTCCATTTAAAAAAGGAGTTTGTAGTAGAGTATTTATTATGTCTCCTAAGAAACCTAACTCAGCAAAAAGGAAAGTGGCTAGAGTAAAATTAACCTCTGGTTATGAAGTGACAGCTTATATTCCTGGAGAAGGTCATAATTTACAAGAACACTCTGTTGTCTTAGTGCGTGGTGGACGAGTAAAAGATTTACCAGGAGTTAGATATCATATTGTTCGTGGAGTTTACGATCTTCAAGGAGTAAAAGATAAAAAAAGAGCTCGGTCAAAATATGGTACTATAAAAGAAAGGCCAAATTAAAAAATTTAATTTTATAATTATAATATAAGTTATTTTTATGTCTCGAAAATTAAAAGTTATTAAAAAAAGTCATCGGCGCACATATTTAGATCCTTTGTATAAAGATTCTAAACTTTCTGCACTAATTAATCGTATGATGATAGGAGGAGAAAGAGCTGTTGCTCAAAAAATTTGCTATCAAAGTTTATTATTAATTCAACAACTGACTAATCAGAGAGCAATCAGCGTTCTTCATCAAGCTATTGAAAATATAAAGCCTTCTTTAGAGCTTCGATCTTTAAGAGTTGGAAAATCTAATTTTCAAGTTCCTTTTCCATTGGATGAAAAGAAGAAAATGTTTTATGCTTTAAAATGGGTCGTAGAAAATGCTAATCGAAAGAAAGGTCGTCCTATGGAAGAAACTTTATGTCAAGAACTTATAGATGCATCTTTAAATAAGGGATCTAGTGTTGAGCAAAAACAAAGATTGCACAAAATGGCAGAAGCTAACCGTGCATATATAAAGTACAGATGGTAATTTATTTTAAACAAAATGTATAAAAAATTCAAAATATTAAAAATTAATCTTTTAAATTATTATTATTATTAGAAATTATGGTTAAAGTATTTGTCAATAATATAGAATTAGAAATAGATAAAAATTGCACAGTCTTTCAAGCTTGTTATCAAGCAGGTATAGAAATACCTAGATTTTGTTATCATGAGAGATTATCTATTGCAGGAAATTGTCGTATGTGTTTAGTAGAAGTAGAAAAATCTCCTAAGCCCGTAGCTTCATGTGCTATGCCGGTTATGGAAGGTATGAAAATAAAAACAAATACACCCCTAGTTAAAAAAGCTCGAGAAGGAGTATTAGAATTTTTATTAATTAATCACCCTTTAGATTGTCCTATCTGTGATCAAGGAGGAGAATGTGATTTGCAAGATTTAACGATGGTATATGGATCAGATCGAGGTCGTTTTCATGAATATAAAAGATCTGTGGAAGATAAAAATTTAGGTCCACTAATTAAAACAATTATGACTAGATGCATACATTGTACACGTTGTGTTCGTTTTGCAGAAGAAGTTGCTGGAGTTAAAGATTTAGGAACCGTTGGACGTGGAAGAGAAACAGAAATTGGTACTTATGTTGAAAAATCAATTCAATCAGAAATGTCTGGAAACTTAATTGATTTATGTCCAGTGGGAGCCTTAACTTCAAAGCCTTATGCTTTTACTTCTCGTCCATGGGAGTTAACAAGCATTGAAACGATAGATGTAACAGATTCTATTGGAAGTAATATTCGAGTTGATATTAGAGGATCTTCCATAATGAGAATATTACCTAGATTAAACGAGTCTATTAATGAAGAATGGATTTCCGATAAAACAAGATTTAGTTATGATGGATTGCAGCGTCAAAGGATACATTATCCAATGACGAAAAAAGGAGATATCCTTCAAATGATTGGTTGGGAAGAAGCTTTAGATATATTATCTTCTAAACTAAAAAAGCATAAAGGTCATCAAATCATATCTATTTTAGGAGGTCAAGTAGATTTAGAATCTGCTTTCATGATTTATAATTTTATGTATAAGTTGGGTTCATTAAATGTTTATTTTGAGAAATTTTATAATGATCAGTATAAAACAATCAATACTAATCCTGTACCTACAAATTTTAGTTCAAATTATACATTAAATTATTCTCTTCCAGAGCTAGAAGATATTGATTCATGTTTATTAATAGGAGCAAATCCTAGATATGAAAGTACCTTATTAAATTCAAGGTTAAGGAAGCGTTATTTGAAAGGGAATTTTGCGATTGCCTCTATAGGTGAACCTATAGATTTAACTTATCCTGTTCAACATTTAGGAAATGATATTAATATTATTACTCAAGTTTTAGAAGGAAGACACCCATTTTGCAAGCATTTAATGAAAGGAAAACAATCCTTGATTCTGATTGGTAATTCTTTTCTAAAAAGAAAGGATTGTGAAGGAATATTATCTAATTTTAATCATTTGGGGAATCAATTAAATAAACCTAATATTATTAATATTCTTCATAGTTATTCTGGTTTTGTTGGAATGCAGGAAATATCATGTTTGAATATGGGAGAAAAAAAAGATTTAAAACTAGAGAATTTAGGAAAATCAGAATTAATTATTTCTTTTGAATCTAATGATATTCCCTTACCTAAGTCAGAATCTAATTATATTGTTCATGTTGGACATCATGGAGATCAGTGTGCTGAAGTAGCCGATTTAATTTTACCAAGTTCTACTTTTGTGGAAAAAGAAAATTCAACTTATCTAAATTTAGAAGGAAGAAGTCAAAGAACTAAACTTGTTCTTCATCCACCAGCAGAAGCTAAAGAAACTTGGGAAATTATTCGTGCTGCATCAGAAATGATGGGATTACCAGAAAAATTTGATGATAAAGATAAAATATCAGATGAATTAGCATATTCCTTCTCTCCTCATGCAGCATTGAAAAAATGCGTTCCTACAATTAATAATTTAGGAATTGACTCATCTTTAAACAGATCATATAAGCTTTCGAGAGATTTAATTACTTGTGATCTAGATGAAAAAAGTTATTATCACACTGATGAAACTTGTCGCGCTTCGTCTGTTATGGCACAATGTATAAAATCTCGTCATCAAAAACTTAATAAAGAAAAAACTAATTTATAATTTAAATTAGAATTAGGTAACCTTCTTTATATTTTCAATTGATTATTAACTTTATTATATTATTATATTATACACATTTATGTTTTTAAATATTTTATTTTTACTCATCAAAATTCTTTGTATTATCTTGCCATTATTAATTTCAGTAGCTTTTTTAACCCTTATGGAAAGAAAAGTTATTGCCGCAATGCAACAAAGAAAAGGGCCTAATGTAGTAGGTATTTTTGGATTATTACAGCCCATAGCTGATGGATTAAAACTAATTGTAAAAGAAACTGTTTTACCATCTAAAGCAAATACATTCTTATTTATTTTTTCTCCCATACTAACTTTTATGCTTTCATTAATTAGTTGGGCAGTAATACCTTTTGGAGAAGGTATTGTAATAGCTGATTTAAATGTAGGACTAACCTATTTACTAGCTATTTCTTCTTTAGGAGTTTATGGGATTATTGCGGCTGGATGGTCAAGTAATTCCAGATACGCTATGTTAGGAGGATTACGATCTGCAGCCCAAATGATTTCTTATGAAGTATCCATAGGGTTAATTATTATTACAGTCCTGCTTTGTGTTGGTTCCTTAAATTTATCTCATGTAGTTATTTCACAGGAATATACTTGGTTTATTCTTCCTTTGCTTCCATTATTTGTGATGTTTTATATTTCTATCTTAGCTGAAACAAATAGGGCTCCTTTTGATTTGCCAGAAGCCGAGGCAGAATTAGTAGCTGGTTATAATGTAGAGTATTCTGCAGCAGGGTTTGCTCTATTTTTTTTAGGAGAATATGCCAATATGATATTAATGTGTAGCTTATGCACAATATTATTTTTAGGTGGTTGGTTAGCGCCTTTTAACTTAATGGTTTTAAATTTAATACCTGGAGTGGTTTGGTTTGCATTAAAAGTAACTTTTCTTTTATTTGGTTTCATTTGGGTACGTTCTACTTTCCCTAGATATAGATATGATCAATTAATGAGATTAGGATGGAAAGTTTTCCTTCCTTTATCTTTAGGATGGGTATTATTTGTTTCTGGATTATTAGTTGGCTTTGATTGGACTCCCTCTAATTATTTTTGGATATCCTAAAATTTTTAAAAAGATATAAAATTATATGTTTAAATCTAAAAAATCAACATCTTTAATTATCTTAGGAGGAGTTATTTTTATGTTTGGATTATCTTATGCTTCAGTTCCCCTATATCAAATCTTTTGTCAGGTAACAGGTATAGGAGGAACTACTCAAAGGGTAGAAAATATAACCATGAGTCCTTCTTTAGATATTTTAAATGAAAATAAAAAATTAGAAAATAATTTTATGGATAATCGTTTGATATCAGTCAAATTCTCTTCCGATGTAAGTAATACTATGCCTTGGAAATTTGAACCTGTACAAAAAGAAATTAAAGTTTTGGCAGGAGAAACAGCGTTAATCTTTTATAAAGCTGAAAATTTAACAGATGAAAGTATTATCGGTATTAGTACTTATAATGTAAATCCACCTCAAGCAGGTATTTATTTTAATAAAATTCAGTGTTTTTGTTTTGAAGAACAAAGATTAAAAGGTCACGAAAGCATTGATATGCCGGTTTTTTTTTATCTTGATCCCGAGATATTGGAAGACCCTTTAATGTCTGATATTGACAATATTACCCTTTCATATACATTTTTTAATGTGAATGAAATAAATTAATTGACGTTTTTTATTTTTAGTATAGCCCAAAACATCTTATAATCCTGATCTATTCGGAGACTGCAAAAAGAGCAAATTAGGTTTATATATTTAGATAGAATATTGAATATACCAATAGGTAATAGGTATGGTTTCATTTCTTATGAAACATATCATAATTAACTAATTGGTTTTTCAGATATTATCTGTATTAATAAATATTATTTATATTATTATTATTTATATTTTATGTCATCATCATTAAATTTAAAAAGACATCCTTTCCACATTGTAGATGCTAGTCCATGGCCATTTTTTGCTACTTTAGGAGTTTTAGCAACAACTATGGGATTAGTATTATACATGCATGGTTATGAAGGAGGAGAATATGTTTTATCTGGAGGACTTTTGACTGTATGCTTTATATTATATGCTTGGTTCCGCGATGTATCAAGAGAAGGAACTTATCAAGGACATCATACAAATGCGGTTCAAAAAGGATTAAAAGTTGGAATGTTACTATTTATTTTTACAGAAGTTATGTTCTTTTCTGCATTTTTCTGGGCATATTTTCATGCAAGTCTAGCTCCTAATTTAGAAATTGGATCAATATGGCCTCCAATGGGAATTCAACCATTTAATGCATGGGATGTTCCATTTGTGAATACCCTAATCTTGTTGTTATCAGGAGCAACTGTAACTTGGTCACATCATAGTATGATTCATGGAAATAGAATACAATGTATTACAGGATTAATTTTAACCTTGTTATTAGCAACAGGATTCACAGCTCTACAAGGATATGAATATTTAGAAGCACCATTTTCTATTGCAGATGGTATTTATGGATCTTCATTTTTTATGGCTACAGGATTTCATGGATTTCATGTGATTGTAGGAAGTATTTTTTTACTTGTATGTTTAATTAGGGAATTTAAATATCATTTCACTACAACACATCATGTGGGATTTGAAGCTGCTGCTTGGTATTGGCATTTTGTAGATGTCGTATGGCTATTTTTATTCGTTAGTATTTACTGGTGGGGAGGAGCTTAAAGAAATTAATAAATTTAATATGAAATAAGGAAAACTTTTCATAATTCATCTAAATAATTTATTTTTATTAAAAAATCATGAATAAACAAGTAAAGAAGGCAATTTAATTATTATTTATTAGCAAATAAAAATTATATTGTCTTCTTTATTACATATATACATAATATTAATGATAAATTCTGAATTTATTTTTTATTCATTCAGTTATTTAAAACTTAGACTTATTCAAAAAATTATTAACATAAACAATTAAAAATTTTATTAAATTAATAATCATCTTATTATGGCAAAATTAAAATTTGAAAGAACAAAACCTCATTGTAATGTGGGAACTATTGGTCATGTAGATCATGGAAAAACAACTTTAACAGCGGCAATTACAAAAGTTTTATCAAGTGCTGGATCTGCTAGTTATACTGCTTATGATCAGATTGATAAAGCTCCCGAAGAAAAGAAAAGAGGGATTACTATATCTACATCTCATGTAGAATATGAAACTCCTAAAAGACATTATGCACACATAGATTGTCCTGGGCATGAAGATTATGTTAAAAATATGATTACTGGAGCTGCTCAAATGGATGGTGCTATTTTAGTTGTTTCAGCAGCTGATGGAGCTATGCCGCAAACTCGTGAGCATATTTTATTGGCTAAACAAGTAGGTGTACCTTCAATGGTAGTATATATGAACAAAACTGATATGGTAGATGATGAAGAAATGATAGAATTAGTAGAATTAGAATTAAGAGAATTATTGTCAATCAACGGATTTCCTGGATCTGAAATACCTATTATTAAAGGTTCAGCTTTAAGAGCCATTGAGGGAGATGAAACTCATCAAAATTCTATTTTAGAATTAATGAATGCAATTGATTCTTATTTTCCTGATCCTATTAGAGACTTAGATCAACCATTTATCATGCCAGTTGAAGATGTCTTTTCTATTTCAGGTAGAGGAACTGTAGTAACAGGAAGAATTGAAACTGGTAAAATAAAAGTAGGAGATCCATTAGAAATATTAGGAATATCTTCTAATGTTATTAAGACAACTTGTACTGGTATTGAAATGTTTCATAAACTGTTAGATGAAGGAGAAGCTGGGGATAATGTGGGAATATTAATTCGAGGTATTGAAAGAAATGCAGTACAAAGAGGTCAAGTTATATGTGCTCCAGGAACAATGAAAACTCATACTAAATTTATAGCTAATGTTTATATTTTAAGTAAAGAAGAAGGAGGTAGACATAAACCTTTCTTTGAAAATTATAGACCTCAGTTTTTTTTTAGAACAGCAGATGTTACAGGAAGTATTATTCTTTCGACAGAGAATAAAATGATTATGCCTGGAGATAATGTTGAATTAACTGTGGAATTAATTTCACCAATTCCAATTAATGAAGGAATACGTTTTTCTATGAGAGAAGGAGGAAGAACTATTGGAGCAGGAGTAGTCTCTACAATTATTGAATAATTGTGACTCTTAATCTAAAGATTAAGATTATGTGTTTCAAATAATGAAAGAAGAATTTACCAAGTTTTAAATGAATAGTAAATCATATAATGATTTGGTAAATATCTTCTTTTATTTTTCTTATAAATTTTTTCCTCATTTTTTGTTATATTAATGACTAATTATAAATTTTAATTACATTCGTATCTATTTTTTTTAAATTATTATTCAAAATAAACATCATATCTTTATGTTCATCTTATTACCAAATAAATTAAAAATTAAATTCTCTAGTCACAATAAGAATTCTTTAAATAAAAGTGTTCATCGTTTTATGAAAACACTTCTTTATAATAAAAGTTATTCTCATATATGCGATCGGTTTAGCATGACTAGTTTACCAACTAAAAAAGAGAAATATACATTTCTAAAGTCTCCTCATATAGATAAAAAATCTAGAGAACAATTTGAGATCGTAAGTTATAATAAGATTATTCAAATTAATTTATTAGGTTTTAAAGAAAAAGAAGAAGTTTTTTTATTTAAGAAAAAATTCTTTAAAAATTTAAAATCTATGAAAATTAATCAAGATGTTAATTATAATTATTCTATTGAATATTTACATTCTCTAACTATAAAAATTTAATTACTAATTGAAAATTTATTTTATATTTATAATATTATTATGAAATATTCTTCGCCGATTACACCTTCAACCAGACATTTAATTCAAATTGATCGGAATCAATTAGAAAAGAAACAAACTGTTAGTTATAAAAATTTATCAGTTAAACTAAATTCTCATTCAGGCCGAAATAATCAGGGATTGATAACTATTCGTCGAAAAGGAGGGGGTCATAAAAAATTATATCGAATGATTGATATTAAAAAAAGACCAACATCTAACCTTGAACAAGAAGATTTTGTAGTTCAACAAATTCAATATGATCCTTATAGAACATCATTCATATGTCTAATTCAAAGCCAATATAATTCAAGTGTTAAATATGTTACTTGTCCTCATGGTTTAAAAACAGGTGATCAAATTTCTTTTTATTCTTTAAATACTGATTTATCTGAAATTAATATTAATATAGGAAATAGTGTTCCGTTAATGTACATTCCGGTAGGGACCCAAGTATATGATATAGAATTAAAACCTAATAAAGGATCACAGCTAATTAAAGCCGCTGGAACAAGTGGAATGATTGTTCAAAAAGATTTGCAATTAAAAAAAGATGGACCAATTTATTCTCAAATTAGATTACCTTCTGGTGAAATGAGAATGGTTTTAGGAACATGTTATGCTAGTATTGGAATTGTTTCCAATTTAGATCATCAAAATATTTCTTTAGGAAAAGCAGGAAGGAATAGATGGTTAGGACATAGGCCTAGAGTTAGAGGGGTTGCTATGAATCCGGTGGATCATCCTCATGGAGGAGGAGAAGGAAAAACATCAGGAGGAAGACCTTCTGTTACTCCACAGGGAAGGCTTACAAAAGGAAAACCTACCAGATCAAAATCTAAATCTAACAGATTAATAATCTCAAAAACATCTTCTATTAAAATTTAAATTTAAAACTATATTTTATATTTCTTCATTTTTTATTTTATGTCAAGATCTCTCTGGAAGGGTCCATTCGTGGATCCAAAATTAATGAAATTAGCAACAGAGTCTTTATTAGTTTCTTCCAAAAAGCCAATTAAAACTGCTTCTCGTAGTAGTACTATTCTTCCACCATTTGTCGGATTGAAATTTTCAGTTCATAATGGAAAGAATTGGAATTCTTTTACCGTAAATGAAGATATGATTGGACATAAATTGGGAGAATTTTGTAAAACAAGAAAAAGCCCTAAACACAAAGTGAAAGTTTCAAAAGTAACGGGCAAAAAATAAAGACAAATAACAGGAATAGATTACTTATTTGATTAATTATTTTATTATATTTATTATTACATATTTTTATTATTTTATTTTATGGGACAGAAAATAAATCCTACTAGTTTTAGATTAGGTGTTAATCAAGAATGGAATTCTGTATGGGCTTCTTCAGGAGCAATAGATAATTTATCTTATTCTAATCCGTTAACACAAGATATTTTAATTAGAAAACTAATTCATGGAATGATTCCCTCAAAGGAAGCATATATTTCAAACATTCATATTAAAAGAAATATAAAGATGATAAAACCTTCTGAAGAAAGGTATAATCCCTATCAGCATAGCACTTTGGAAATAACCATTGATTTATATATATTTCAAAAAGTCATTTTAGATTACTTAGAAGAGTTACTATTGGATAACAACAATGATTTGATAGAGCTTACAAAAATTAAAGAGTGTATTACCTCAACTACATTTGAGTTACCTTTAAGTGATGAAAAGATGATCCAAAATCTTGGAAAGCAATGGACAAAACAGTTAGAAGGTAAAATCAAACGTTATTTAAAAATTCGAATCGAAAGAGATGTGCCCCAAAAGAATATAGTTATCTTAATTCGAAACCAAATTCAATTAGGTTCCAATTATTCAGAAAGAGAATCTCATTTTTTACAAATGGCTTTTTTAGATGTGAATTCTCAAATGCTTGCCTTTTGGATGAAGCAGGAAATAGAGAAAGGAAAAGGAATTAGAGAATTATTAAAAAAAATTGAAAAAGCTTTTTATGATTCGAGAAATAGAATTTCTTTAGACACTAAAAAATATAAATTTGTAGCAGATGGAATCAAAATATCTTGTTCAGGAAGATTTTTATTAATGGATAATGAGAAACGCCGTAATAAAATGGCTAGAAGAATGACTTTTCAAAAAGGAGTGATAGCATTAACTACTGTTACAAATTTAGTTAATTACTCTTCAGATGTTGCTTATACTTTAGACGGAACTACAGGAATCAAAGCTTGGATATCTTATTCGAATAGTATTAAGAAAATTAGAATTGGTTTTTAATAATTCAGATAAAAAATTTAAATTTAAACATGTTTTATATTACATTCAATTATTTTATATATTTATTATATTATGTCACATTCAAATAATTCTAAGTACAGAAAATATCAAAAAGGAAGAAATAGAGGAGTTGATCCTAGAAGTGCTGTCAATTTTGGTGATTTTGGATTAAAATCATTAGAGTCAGCCCGAATTACTGAAAAGCAGCTCATGGCTATAGAAACAGTCATAAAGAGACATATCAAAAAGTTAGGTACTGTTTGGACTAGAGTTTTTTGTGATCTACCTGTTTCTTCTAAACCTGTTGAAGTTCGTATGGGGAAAGGAAAGGGATCGATTGATTATTGGGCAGCTAGAGTAAAAAAAGGAAAAATTCTAATCGAATTAGGAGGAGTTTCTTATGAAATTGCTAAGAAAGCATTTACTTTAGCGGCTTCTAAACTGCCTATTAAGACCATTATGGTTGAAAAAGAGAAAAAATCTTATTTTAACAATTAATATTATTAATTATCTATTAAACAATTATTTTTATAGTTAAATTTATTTTATAATTTGCTTTATTTTATGATACAATCCGAAACTTATTTACAAGTTGCAGACAATTCGGGAGCAAAAGAAGTACAATGTATTAAAGTTCTTAAAAGTTTAAAATGGGCTGGAGTAGGAGACATGATTGTCATCACTATTAAGGAATGTCTACCTAATAAAAAAGTCAAGAAAGGAGATGTTAGAAAAGCTATTATAGTGAGAGTTAAGAAAAAAATTGCCAGACTAGACGGTTCATTTATTTCTTTTTCTGATAATGCCGTTGTATTAATTAATGATCAAGAGAATCCTATTGGAACTCAAATCAAAGGTCCTATTGCTAGGGAATTGAGAAATACAAGATGGACTAAAATTGTTTCTTTAGCTCCTATAGTCGTTTAATCTATTGAACGAATTAAATCTGCATAAAATTAACAAATGGATACAAAAATATCAATCATTATACATTAAAATCATTAAAATTATTCTATAATTATATTATACTACTTATGAAAAATCGATTAGAAGCATTTTATTTACAGCATATGCGTAACAAGTTGATTTATAAAAACTTGTATCTTTGTCACTCTTCCATACCAAAAATAGAGAGTGTTCTTATCAATGTTACGACAAAAGAAGCAATTCAAAATAAAAAAAATGCATCTAAAGCATTATTATTAACAGAATTAATTTCTTCTCAAAAATCTGTACCTATTAAAGCTAAAAAATCAATAAGTCAATGGAAACTAAGAAAAAATTCTTTAATAGGTTCCAAAGTTACGTTAAGAAAAACTAATATGTATGAATTTTTAGATAGATTTGCTCATACTGTTTTAACAAAAGATAAAGAATTTACAGGCTTATCTACAACAATTTCAAATAAAGATATTAATTGTAGTTCCTATTCTTTAGGTATCAAAGATTTTTTCGATTTTCCTGAATTGGAGAGTCAATATGAAAAATTTAAAATAAGCAGCGGATTAAACATCATTATCAATTCAAATGCTAAAACTAAAAAAGAAGTGATTCAACTATTAAGCATTTTTCATTTTCCATTTTAAATTATTTTTTATTTATATTTATCTTATTTTTATGGTTTTTAAGAAATTTATTTCAAAAGACAAATCTAGAAGAGAATTAGTTGCAAACTATGAACTGGAAAGAAAAAAGTTAAGTGCAATTAGTCAGAATCTAGATCTCCCAATTTCAGAAAGATATCAAGCTAGATTATCTTTACATTTATTACCTAGAGATAGTAGCTTAGTACGAATACGTAACAGATGTATATTAACAGGAAGACCAAGAAGTGTTCATCGAAAGTTTAAATTATCTCGTATTATGATACGAGAATTAAGTGGAAAAAAACTAATACCAGGATTAAAAAAATCAAGTTGGTAACAACAACTATTACAATCAATTTTTTTATTATTTATTATATTTTTATGAACGACATTTTAAGCGATACTATTGCCAGAATAAAAGTGGCACAACAACAACATAAAAAAAGAGTCAAATGTTTTAAATCTAACCTTGTGTGTAATTTTTTAAGGGTTTTATGGGATGAAGGGTTTATTGAAGGATATGAAGAAGAAATAAAAGAAATTAATATCATTCTTTCATATCAAGAAAATGAATCCCCAACAATAAAGGAATTAAAAAGATGTTCTAGACCTGGATGTCGTATTTATTTATCTATTAAAGATTTGCATCAATTAACTAAAAATACATATCCCAATTATGGAATTCATATTTTAAGTACTAACAAAGGAGTAATTACGTCACAAAAAGCTTTAGAAATTAAGGCTGGAGGAGAATTATTATGTTTTATATCTTAATGTAGTTAATTAATTATTATTATTTCAAATCAATTTTATTTATATTATTATATTATGTCTAAAATTATTCATAAACCTATTAAAATTCCACAAAATGTCGAATTGATATTTGAACCTATGAAAAATTCATGTAAGTCAATTTCTACAAATTATAATGATGAAAATGATCTCAAAATAAAAGGACCAAGAGGAGAGAGTTTGTTGAGGCTTCATGGAATTTCTTTATTTTATGATTTAAAAACTCGTGAACTTCATTTAAATTGTGATAAAGCTAATTTACAATACAAAGGATTATATCGTTCTATCATTCAGTCCCAAATTCACGGGATAACTAAAGGGTTTATCAAAAAACTTAATTTAGTTGGTATAGGTATGAAAGTAGAACAAAAGAAAGAAAATAATCAAAATATACTATTGTTTAAATTAGGTAAGAGTCATGACGTTAAATATATTGTTCCAAAAGAAGTTGACATTATTGTAGATTCTTCTACATCTCTAACGATTAATAGTTTTTCCAAATATTTAGTAGGACAGATAGCATCTGATATTAGATCGTTTCATCGCCCAGACCCATATAAAGGAAAAGGTATTCGTTATGCGGATGAAGAAGTTTATTTAAAAGAAAAAAAGTAATTAACATTAAATTTTACCTTTCCATTATTTTATTTATATATTTATATGCATTTAACATTATCTATTACTGAAACTAATCGAAATTTATATCTTTACATTCAGACACTTGATAATTATTCAGCAGGAAAATTAAATATTTCTTCGTTAGATAATATTTCAAAAAAATCTTTAAAAGTTGTTATCTTTATAAATAAAAGTAAAGATCACCTTTCAAGAATAGAATTAGCAAATCAAATTTCAAAAAAGCTATTAATGTATTTATATGAAATGGGGTTACTTAATTCTATTTTTTGGATTAGTAATGATCCTAAATTTAGAAACAATGAGCTGTATAAAATATTTTTACAGTATTTAAGTAATAATAACATACAAATAAAATACAAGAAATAATTTCGTTCATTTTTTTCATCGAATTTAGACATGGAATCTTACTTAAATTCTATTATATATTATACAAATCAAATTAAATATACTTATCAATCTATTTTAAATTATTTTCTTATTTTCTTTGTCATCTTTTTTCTATCTCTTCATACTCCTTTTGGAGATTTTGTTGAGTTTAGAAATTCGTTAGACACAACTAACATTAATTTTAATATATATTCTTTTTTCCCTTTCATATTTTCTTACAATACAATATTACAATATTTATTACCTTTTGTATTTGTAATAAATTTGTTTTGTTTTTATATCATTTATTTTATTTCATGGCTAAGATCCTTCTTAACAAACAAAACATCAGAAAATATATTTGTATACATACATCACTTAATATCTTTAGGCTTTAGCATAATTTTGTATCACTATATTTATAAATCTATAATACAACCCATTAGTGATGACATATATCTTATTCAGCTCTATAAATGGCAATTTAATATATATGTAAATAAATATATGGTAATAATTTTATTTATATTGTTATTATATTTTTCATTTCAATGGATACAATATCTAATGTATTATGTTAATCACTTAAGCTATCCAAATGCATTATCACACTTAATGTTAAATATATTAATTGTAGAATTAATTTATAAATTTTATGCACTATATTTTTATAGATCAATGTTTAATATTAACCATATTTATTTACTTTATATAATTTTTATTCTAACAATAATATTATATGTAATTGTTTTATTAAAATCTAAATATAAGTATTTTTATTCTTTAGATTTGATATTATATGAAATAAATAAATTATCTTTGCTCTCATCTAATTATTTTAAATGTAAACAAAATTTAAATTTTAAAATATCTATATTTAGAGTTCCATATATTTATGTAGGAAGCTTTCCTTTAATATCAGTTTTATTTATTATGTATTTTATGAACGAAATTAAATACTATTTATATGTGAATTTAATTTCCAGTTTCATTTTTTTGATTTGTATATTAATATTTCATAATATTTTATTTAAGTCTCAAACATTTAGTTATAAAATAAGAAAAACATTCCTAAAATTATCCCATAATAATAAAATTGGTATTAATAATGGTAATATTTACTCTCCTGAAACAGTAAATATAAAAAAGATAAATATGAATTATTATTTAGAATGTATTAAACGAATTCAATGTTATTTTAGCTCTTTGAATTATATTTTATTTGTTTCATGTATTTTCATTTTGACAGGAATCATGAATATTATATATACTCATGATAATACTATACCAGAAGTGATTATTTTGTTTAGAACAACAGAGATATTAACAAACAAAGTTTCCTTTATATTTACAATATTGATTAATCTATATATTATTATTAGATTATATATTTATTTAAAAATGTTTAGTTGGAAAACAAAGAAGATAAATTAAACGAATTTAGCAATTTAAAATTATATTTTATTACTTACTTATTTAATTATTTTATGGCACACTTATTAGGTATTTACATGAAAAACAGCCAAAACTTAGTTAGTGGATTAACTAATATTTATGGTATTGGAAGAACTTCCGCAAAAGATATTTGTATGGAATGTGGCATTAATCCTCAAACTAGGATTAAAGATTTAACAGAAAATGAGTTTACTATTTTGTCAAAAGAAATCGAAATCCATTATATGGTAGAAAGTGACTTGGTAAAGAAAAAATCTCAGCACTTAAAACGCTTATTATCTATTAAATGTTATCGTGGGTTAAGACACTATTCTGAATTACCAGTTAGAGGACAAAGAACAAGAAGTAATAGTAAAACTCAAAAAAGAATAGGCAAAAGAATTAGAAAAACTTATTAAAAATTAAATTATAAATACTATTAAATTATTATATTATTATTTTTTTATGAAAGAAGCAATTCAAAAATTAATATTAGAACATCAAAAACAGAAATCTTCTTCTCGTCTTTCCATTGACTCAATATCCACAGAATACGAAAAAGAAGAAGACAAAGTACATTATGTTTACGTAAAGGCAACAAATAACAATACTTTTGTTAGTTTGTACAATTTAAAAGGTGATATGAAAATTTGGTCTTCCACAGGAAAATTAGGATTTAAAGGATCTAAAAGATCTACTGGATATGCAGCACAAGTAACAGGAATTGATTTAGCTGATCGGGCTTCTCAAAGAGGGTACAAAAGTATTGTAGTATTCTTAAATGGTTTTGGATCTGGACGTTTGAATGCTTTAAAAGGTCTTTCATCCGGAGGATTAACTGTAGAAGGATTAGTTGATGTGACCCCTAAGGCCCATAATGGATGTCGACCTCCTAAAATTCGTAAACTGTAAAAATTATATTTAATATTTTAAATACATATAACAATTGTATTAATTAAAACTTATGATATTTAACACTACTGAAAACAATCATATCGATTTTTTGACTATTGAGGAAGATTTTATTGAAGGTGTTCTTCATACTGATTCATTAGAAACAAGTTATAATTTTAATCGATGTTTTAGAAAAAGTTTATACGGTAAAACCAAATCTCATAAAATAACACATCATAAATTTTTGATGCAATCTGAAGATGGTAATTTCAGTTATCAAGATAGCATGGAAGGAGTAAAAGAAACAGTTACTACTTTAGAAGACAATTTAAATAGCTGCTTTTTTTATTTAAATAGAGAAAAAAATGAAGAACAACAAGAATGTTTTTTGGCGGTTGGAAAATTTAAATCACTTTTAGACGTGAAAATTAAATTAAAAAATTTAATATTTTATCCTATTCCGATGGGAAATAAAACTTCTAAAAAATTAAATAGTATATTGGAATGCCCTTTAAAATTGGGAGACAACAACAATAGCATGATTCAAGCTATTAATCCTGATCAACATTTGTTTACTTACCAAGGAAAAGAAAAAGAAATGATATGTTATTTTATAATCCATTTTGGTAGTTACGGAGAAATATTTTCTAATGATATTAATAGCCAATTAATAAACTATTTTAAAACACCCAAAACAATAACTACTAGTAATCAAAAAATTGATCTAGACGAAGAAATTGATAATTCATATGATCAATTCAAAGAAGTTTCTTCTTACTATTTTCATTTTTCTCCTTATGAGACACTCTTTTTTAATTCTGTAGATATTGAAAAATTAAAAGCAACAAAAGAGGATTATATAATCAAAAAGTTAAATATCACTAAAACTCACCCTTATCATTTTTATTTTACTATTTCTTCCAAGTATCCTTATGATATATTAGGAGATATTAAAAAATGTTTGAAACAGAGTAATCTTTTAAAGAATGAAGCTTTATAAAGAAAGATTAATATATTACTTATACTTCATTTAACATTAATATTTATTTATAACAATTAAAATTATTATTTACTTATATATAATATTATTATTATGAACCTTCAATTAACATACTTATATTCTCAAAAAGTAAATCTGCAAGAAAAGATTATATCCAAGAATTTGGATCATACTTCTTTTTATGAACGATATAGAAAAAGTCTTTTATCTCCGGATAAAAAGAATAATTATGATTTAACTTTGAACACATTAAAAAATTCACATCTCGGTCAAATTCTTATTTCAAACGCCTATGTAAAAGGATATTTAATTGAAAGAAGATCTAGGACCTATTTTTATGATTTTGGTATTCATGATGGATTAAAAATGACAAAAAATGATATTAGTCCACGAGAAAATATGTTTTCTTCTCAATCTTCATCTGCATTAGATTTTAATAAATTTAATGCCAAAGAAGCCGTATTCAAAATTAAAATTCTTAAACCAGGATTTTTAGACGCTACGGATTATTATGGAGATCCTTTATTCAGAATGAAAATGACTAACTTGACCAACATTTCAGAATTATATTATCATTCTAAGTTAATTTTAGGTAAAATAGTAGGAAAAAGTCCCAATGGACGATTAGTAATTCTTTCTGGAGGAGTAATGGGTTTACTTCCTTTTAAGAAAAGAAATAAGCATTTCATAAACTCCAAGCATTTATTAATTTCGAAAAATAAAGACCATATTTCAGACACTTCTGAAAAAAACTCTGGAGCTGAAAATCTTGAAAAAGATAAAAACTTTAGAAAATTTTCAAAAAATGAGCTTAATTATTTTCATATTGAATATTATGATCATTCTTTAAATAAGTTTATACTCTCATCTGTAGAAGAAAAAGAGGAAAATACTTATTCTCTTAAAAAATTAGAAAAAAAGGTTTATCAAGAGAAAAAATTTAAAAGGAATTATTTAAAGCATCTACGTCATTTTAAGAATTTTTATTTATCTTAACTTTATTAATATTTAATATTATTAGAACTAATCATTATAAAAACAAAAGAATAATAAGATTGTTTTAAAATCTTTCAATAATGATTAGTTCTATTTTCTATATTTGAAATTGATGTATGATATGAAATATATTTTAAAAAAAATCAGTCAAACAAAAATTAATTTGCATCAAATTTCTTTTTCGTTTCATGAGAAAAATCATATTAGATCCATGAGTAAAGGATTAGTAAACAATGAAATGCTGAAGATTATAAATCGCATTTCTGTTTCTTTAATTCCGGGGTGTACTTTATATGTTCTTGGTAGAAATGGAACTGGAAAATCAACCTTTTTTAGATGTATAATGAATCTTTTATATTTAATTTCAGGTAATATAGACACTAACATTCAACAATATTTACGTTATTCTATAAAAAACTTGAATTATTTAAACAACTTTTTATCTAATGTCATTTATGTAGATTTTTCCCAACTAGCACATTATTCTGTTTCAGAAGAAAAGAATAATAATATTTCCACTGTTCTTATTGAATCTGTCTATTGGATGACGTTGACAAGTTCCATTAGAAATATATCAATTGAAAAAATGATACATAATTTTCGTACAATGGAAATAGATCAATTTAAAAATCAGTTTGTTAGACAACTATCTTTGGGTCAAAATAAAAGAATAAAATTATTGAAATTATTATCAATAGATAAACCTCTTTGGATATTAGATGAACCTTTCATAGGGTTGGATATAAAATACATTTCATTTTTGACTTCTTTAATGTATTTATACAAGGAAAAAGGAGGAATAATTTTATTAGCTACTCATCAACAATTAGAAATTATAGATTTTTACGAACTAAATCTAGATACTAAATAAATTTTTTATCTCTTTATTATTTATGATTCATTTTATTTTTCACCTCATTTATTCTCTATCTCTTAGAGGGTATAAAAATTTATTGATAGAACTATTTAAAACATTTGTATTATATCTAGTTCTTATTTGTTTTTTTCCATTATCAATAAGTACATCTTCTGAAATACTTTATATGCTAACAATACCTATTTCTTGTGTTGTTATACTCTTTATCATTATACTTAATATTTCTTCTTTAATGAATTTTCAATTGACTTGGGAATTTATACAACTAAATAAATTTACTAATTTTAAAAATAGCTTATATAGAGATTTATCTACTGATTGGATACTAATAAATATATTATCTTTATGGTTTATTATATGCTCGTCATTATTTTTTGGATTTCCATTAGGTTTATTATTACTACAGCAAGAGGTAACCCTTAATTTAGCCATAGTGAAAGTCTTCTTTGTGTTGTCTTTATGGATACTAAATCAATTATTTATAATTTCGATTGGATTTGCTATTCTTGGATCCCTACAGAAACCTTTCTCATTAAGTTGTTTAATTTCTTTTCCCATTTCAATTCCATTTTTATTGCATATTGTAGAGCTTGTTCACCATATAAATTTAGGAATTGATTCTTATAAAGAATTTATGATTTTAATACTTATGTCTTTAATTCATCTTGTAATGACTCCTAAAATTATATCCTTCTTTATTAACAATTTATCAAAAGATTAATATTATTTATATATTTTCATCATTATATTATCAAATTTAAATTAATTATGTTACAAGAAAAACAAACAGTACAACAAAATCAATTTATGTGGTTAAAACCATATAACATGCTAAAACTATCTCAATTTATCATCCAAATATTAAGTCCTCTATTTATTTTTTTATTCAGTATTTCTTTATGGTTAGGAATAATGTTTATATCAGAAGATTTTCAACAAGGAGAAAATTTTAAAATGATTTACATTCATGTTCCATTTGCATGGTCTTGTATGATAAATTTTATTTTTTTATCTTTTACTAGTATTATTTATTTATATTCAAATCATCCTATTCTAAATATTTTAAATCGATCATATAGTGTTTTAGGAACATTATTTACCTTTAATTGTCTTATTACTGGATCTTTTTGGGGATTTCCCACTTGGGGAACTTTTTGGGTATGGGATGCCAGATTAACATCCGTATTAATATTATTTTTTATTTATGCTACTCATCTTTTATTAATTATTTTAAGAAAAGATCGCATAGCTTCAATATTTTCATTAGTTGGACTTATCAATCTTCCTATTATTAAATATTCTGTAGATTGGTGGAGTACTTTACATCAAGGAGCTAGTTTAACAGAATCTGCAAATACTATACATGAAAGTATATTTACACCTATGATAGTTATGTTTATAGCTCTTTTACTATTTTCTTTTTTATACTCCAGTATAATTGTCAGATTATTTTTAGTTAAATACAGATATAAAACACTTATATAAATAAAATTATGTTATGAACTTTTTTTTGGATTCATTATGTATTTATTTAACTTTAATTATTCATTTTTATTTTATTTTCATAAAATATAATAGTAAAGTAAATAAATTATACTTACATATGCAAGCTAATAAGTTATTAAAACTTTCAGCTACTGCTTTAAGTTTATATTCAATATCTTTAATAATTTCTATATATTATCATATAGAAAATAATTTCTTAGTCTCTAGCGCTTTTTCTTCGGTTCATTCTAGTCAACCTATATTATTCAAGATAACTAGTGTATGGGGATCTCATTCAGGCTCTATGTTATTGTGGTGTTTTTTAATGTCTGTGTATCATTATATATTCTGTTTATTTGTTATAAAAAAAACATTATATAATTATGAAATGATAAGAAAAAGTACAAAAATATTTTCTATTTTAATTATCTTTTTTATCATTTATATGATGTTAACATCTAATCCCTTATTACGTTTAAATCAAATTAATTATGAAGGTAATGAATTGAGCCCAGTGTTACAAGATATTATATTATCTATACATCCGCCAATAATTTATATTGGGTACTTAGGCTGTATTATTCCATTTATTATTTCATTAGCAAGCTTTCATAATTATGGGCAAAAATTACCTAAAGAAATTATTTATTGCATGAAGTGGTTTTCAAGAATTTCTTGGATATTTTTAACGGTAGGTATTTTATTAGGAAGTTGGTGGGCCTACTATGAATTAGGATGGGGAGGATTTTGGTTTTGGGATCCAGTAGAAAATGCATCTTTACTTCCATGGTTAATAGTAACCATTTTCTTACATGAATCATTTTCCTCCTTACTTTCATGGAGAGTAATTGGATTTCTTTCTTTTTATTCAAGTGTTTTAGGAACTTTCTTTGTTCGATCAGGATTTTTGGATTCTGTTCATAGTTTTGCATCTGATAATCAAAGAGGTGCATGGATATTGTTTTTTCTAATTTTTTCTCTTGCCTGGTTTTTATATAATATTATTCGATATATTTATAATGGAGATAAAGGAAAAAACTTACAAACAAAGTTTGAATATGATAGAATTGCCATTTGGAGTCAAATGATACTTTTGATATTTTATGTTATCATTTTAGTAGGAACTTTTTTTCCCGCTATATATAATCAATTTTATGAAGAAGGAATAAGTATAGGACCATCATTCTATAATAAAATGATGATACCATTTTTATTTCCTACATTAATTTTAATGACGTTTTCAAGTTATTTTTGGAGAATCTCTTTTATAGAATGGATTAAAATAAGAAAATTATTTTCTTACATAACAGGAATTTTTTTAGGATTTTTATTTACTTTACTTATAATTAAATATGAAGATCTTTTCATTTTATTGAGCTGTAATGAATATTATAATATTATTTGGAATCCTATAATAATTTCTATCATCAGTTTATATTTAATACTAAACAATTGTAAACAATCTATTGTTAATTTTAAAAGAATTTATTCTAAAAAGGGAAATCATCTAAAACATATACGTCGTCGCTTGATCTATTCAACAGGAGTTTTAATTATTCATATGGGAGTAGGAGTAGGAATTTTGGGTTTATCTTTATGGACATTATTCTCAAAAGAAAAACATATTGTTATGTTTCCTGGAGATCAAGAACATTTTGCTAATAAGACATGGATTTTTAGAGAAGTTAATTTTTTGAAAGGACCTAATTATGACAGTTTTTACGCCAATTTCAGTATTTTAAAAGATAACTTATTGTGTGGAATTCTTTTTCCTGAAAAAAGATGTTACCATTTTCAAAATACTTTTAGTACAAAAGTAGATATACAAAGTAATTTTTTTACAGATTATCACATTATTATAGGGGATGGCAATATATACACTGGGTGGATTACCCATTTATATTATTTTCCATTCATTTCATTTCTATGGTTAAGTGGTTTGTGTTTTATCGTAGGCATTTGTCTATTATTAAATAAAAGATTCTAATATCAAATAACCAAAAACAAATAATATCATTATTAATTTTATATCATTATTATTATCATTATTATTATGAAAAGAACTTATCAACCAAATAAAAAAAAATTACATCGTAAATTTGGTTTTTTGATTAAAACAAAATTAATCAAAATTCGCAAAATAAGAAAAAAAAGATGGAATCTAAAATAACAATTTTAGATTATCTATATATATGTTACAATTTTTCTTAATTTATAAAAAATAATAAAATAATAAAATAATAAAATATTGCAAAAATATGAATTTATACTTTGTTTTAAAGCGTTTTTTGTGTTTTATTCAAAAAAAATGTTGCAACTAAAAAATAAAATATTTTGTTATTTTTATCATTTTCTCCTTATTTTAAAGTATTTTTGACATTAGAGGGGGGTATACAAAACCCTTATACAAGGGATTTAGTAATAAAAGTTTAGATCAATCTGTGAAGTATAGGTCAGTAATATCATTATTTAATGTTACTTTTTATAAGAAAATATTCTATTTCGTTTAAATTATGGAGTGGGGGTGGAGGATAGATAACTGAAAAGTTATATAATGAATATATCCTAAAACAAAATAAATAAATTACCCTTTTAAAAATACATCGATTATATTTTTATATCATTATGGCTACTAAAAAGACTGGAGGAAGTTCCCGAAATGGTAGAGATTCCGCGGGAAGAAGATTAGGTATAAAAAGATTAGATGGTCATATTATTAAAACTGGAGAAATCATTGTTCGCCAAAGAGGGACAAAGATATTACCTGGGCTTAATGTTGGTGTTGGAAGAGATCACACATTATTTTCGTTAACAAATGGCTATGTCTCATTTCAATCTTTTTCAAAAAATGGAAAAGAACGAACAATTTGTCTTGTAGATTCAAGATAAAAATATAAATGATCATTATTATCAAAAAAATTATTTCATAATATATTATTTTATTTATTTTATGGTTCGAATAAAAACAGGTTATATCCGAAAAGATAAACATAAAAAACTATTAAATCAAACAAAAGGTTTTAGGGGAAGAGCATCTTCATGTTACCGACTAGGATTACCTCGAGTATACAAGTCGTTACAATACAAATATAGTTCAAGAAAATTAATGAAGAGGAGATTAAATGAACAATTTATAACTAAGATTAACGCTGCTATTAGAGAATTAGATAATTTTAAAGGTTATAATCAATTTTATTATCATCTAAATCAACAAAACTGTATGATTAATAGAAAAATATTAGCAACATTATCAATATCAGAACCAATTTCATTTAAGTATCTTTCGAAAATTTATTAAATTAAATTAAATTATATTATATATATATTAATTATATTTTATGTTATTATCAGAATATTTAGGAGTATTAATCTTCTTTTTTTTAAGTATTGCTTTATCAAGTATTATTTTTGGTTTATCTTACATTTTGGCAAAACAAAATGCAGATCCAGAAAAATTATCAGCTTATGAGTGTGGGTTTGATCCGTTTGGAAGTTCACGTGGAGCATTTGATGTCAGATTTTATCTAGTGGCTATTTTATTCATTATTTTTGATTTAGAAGTTGCTTTTTTATTTCCTTGGGCATTAACATTAAGTAATCAAACCATGTTTGGATTTTGGAACATGTTTTTATTCCTAATTATCTTAACTATAGGATTTGTTTACGAGTGGAGAAAAGGAGCTTTAGATTGGGAATAAAAATATTGTTTTCACTTCAAATGAGTTGAAATCTAGACATCTAAAAATTAAAATTTATTTAAATTAGTTCATGACAATTAAAATTATCAAACTAAAATATTAATTATTTATTATCATAATTTATTAACCTATGAATACAAATAACAAAGCAGAATACGTAGTCTCAAAACTAGATCAAATAGTTAATTGGGCACGTAAAGGATCATTATGGCCAATGACTTTTGGTTTAGCATGTTGTGCAGTAGAAATGATGCACTCTGCATCTAGCCGTTATGACATGGAACGATTTGGTTTATTATTTAGACCTAGTCCAAGACAATCAGATGTTATGATTGTAGCTGGAACTTTAACAAATAAAATGGCGCCAGCATTAAGAAAAGTTTACGATCAAATGCCGGAACCTCGTTGGGTAATTTCTATGGGTAGTTGTGCAAATGGTGGTGGATATTATCATTATTCTTATTCAGTTGTTAGAGGATGTGATAGAATTGTACCTGTAGATATTTATGTACCAGGCTGTCCTCCTACAGCTGAAGCTCTTTTATATGGTGTATTACAATTACAGAAAAAAATTAAAAGAAGTAGACCAATTCTTCATTGGATACGTAAATAATTTTCGTAAGTGATTACCCATTTTCAATCTAAATTTATTATTTTATATTTCAAATATTATTATTTTTATTTTATGTCATTTCAAGAAAAAACATTACAAGTTGCTAAAGAAGTACAGAAAATGTTTCCCAAATATATTTTGGAAATTGATTCAAAAGGAAAAGATTTTAAAACGGGAACAATGATTTTTAAAGTAAAGTCATCAGACTTAATTAGTTTATTAAAGGTTTTATCTAAACATGTGGATTTTCAATTCGATGTTTTACGAGATATAAGTGTTGTAGATAATCCAAGTAAACCAGAACGATTTGAAATTAATTATTTTCTTTTAAGTGTCAGATTTGCATCCAGTATTTGCATTAAATTAACATGTAATGAAAACACCCCTATACCATCTATTACAGATCTATATCCATCTGCTAATTGGATGGAACGAGAAGCATGGGATATGTATGGAATATATTTTTATAATCATCCTAACTTGAGAAGGATTTTAACAGATTATGGATTTGAAGGACATCCTTTAAGAAAAGACTTTCCATTAAGTGGGTTTGTGGAAGTACGATATGATGAAGAAAGTAAACGAGTTTTAGTGGAACCTGTTGAATTGAGTCAAGAATTCAGAAGTTTTGATTTTGCAAGTCCTTGGGATTTATCAGAAGAATTGAAAATGAAAGAGATTAATTTATCTGATGAAAAAAATTAATTCTAAAGTATTAAAATTTTATTCAAATTATTTATTATATTACGCTATTTATGGTATATCAAACAAACGCAAATCATGTCGATTTAGAAACTAAAGCTAAAAGTTTATTAACGGAAGAAGAAAAAGTTTTAAAGAAAGTTAGAAATTTCACAATGAACTTTGGTCCTCAACATCCAGCAGCTCATGGAGTTCTAAGATTAGTCTTAGAGTTAAATGGTGAAGTTGTTGAACGTGCAGATCCTCATATAGGTCTTCTTCATCGTGGAACAGAGAAACTAATTGAATATAAAACTTATCTTCAAGCGCTTCCTTATTTTGATAGATTAGATTATGTTTCTATGATGGCTCAAGAGCATGCCTTTAGTCTGGCCACTGAGAAATTATTGGGATGTCAGATTCCATTACGAGCTCAGTATATTAGAGTTTTATTCTCAGAAATAACTCGTATTTTGAATCATTTATTATCTATCACTACTCATGCTTTAGATGTGGGAGCTATGACTCCATTTCTATGGGCTTTTGAAGAGAGAGAAAAATTAATGGAATTTTATGAAAGAGTTTCAGGAGCTAGACTACATGCTGCTTATATTAGACCAGGAGGTGTAGCTCAAGATTTACCTTTAGGATTATGTGAGGATATTTATTTATTTGCTAAACAATTTTCATCAAGAATTGACGAAATGGAAGATGTATTATCTGGAAATCGTATTTGGAAACAAAGACTAGTGGATGTAGGAGTTGTTAGTGCAAAAGATGCTAAAGCTTGGAGTTTTAGTGGAGTTATGCTAAGAGGCTCTGGAATTGCTTGGGATTTAAGAATTAATCAACCATACGAATGTTATGAGCAATTAAAATTTGATATTCCTGTAGGTACAAATGGAGATTGCTATGATAGATTCTTGATTCGTATAGAAGAAATGAGACAAAGTTTAAATATTATTATGCAATGTTTAAACCAAATGCCATCAGGATTATACAAAACAGACGATAAAAAAATATCTCCTCCATCAAGAACTCAAATGAAAGATTCTATGGAAGCTTTAATTCATCATTTTAAATTATTTAGTGAAGGTTTTGCTGTTCCTAAAGGTGAAACTTATACAGCAGTAGAGGCACCTAAAGGAGAATTTGGAGTACATTTAGTTTCAGACGGATCCAGTAGACCTTATCGTTGTAAAATTAAAGCTCCAGGATTTGCACATCTTCAAGCATTAGATTTCATGTCAAAAGGACACATGTTAGCTGATGTGGTAACAATGATTGGAACACAAGATATTGTTTTTGGTGAAGTTGATAGATAAATAAAAATGAAAGTGACAAAACTATATTTATATTATTAACTGAATTATGTCAATAGGATTTGGACAGCTCATTTTAATTCTAATTGTAGCTCTTCTTTTATTAGGAAAATTTCCAAAGTTAAAAGAAGATTTATCTAATGGACTTAATAACTTAAAAGAATTAATAGATTCTTCTAAAAAGAAAGAATCAAATGACAATAGTCAAGAAAAATCTAAAAAATAAAATTAAAATATTATATTTATATAAGCACTGGAAACCAATTAAATAGTTAGATCAACGATACGCAGTTAAATAATCATTTCTAAGTTTATTTTAACAATTTATTATTTCATAACCTTATAGGATTATTTTAAGAAGTAATTTTTATAAGAGTTACATAAGCGTACCAACCAATTTTATTGATATTCTTTCACATGAATTTGAGTAAATCAAATATTATGACTTCATTTGCAAGTCCTTTTGAACAATTTGAAATAAACAATTTAATTCCTATTAAATTAGGTTCTATTGATATTTCTTTTAGTAACTCATCTCTATTCATGATGCTAGTTGTGCTAGTTTTAACTACCTTTTTTATATTATCAACCTATAAAGCAGGAATAGTTCCAAATGCCTGGCAATCAGTAGCAGAAATGGGCTACATGTTTATTGTAGATTTGATAAAAGAACAAATAGGATCTAAGGGATTCAAATATTTTCCATTAATTTTCACAACTTTTATGTTCATTTTGTGTTGTAATGTTATTGGGATGATTCCATACACTTTTACTGTGACTAGTCATATTATTGTCACTTTAGGATTAGCTTTTGGAATCTTTTTTGGTGTCCAAGTAGTAGCAGCAAGTCATCATGGTTTGCATTTCTTTAGTTTTTTTCTTCCATCTGGAGTACCTTTACCTTTGCTACCATTTTTAGTTTTGATAGAATTAATTTCTTATTGTTTTAGAGTCATCAGTTTAGCTGTTCGACTTTTTGCTAATATGATGAGTGGTCATACTTTATTAAAAATTCTATCTGGATTTTCATGGACAATGTTATCATTAGGAGGTTTTTTAAGTATTGCAAGTATAATTCCATTACTGGTTATTTTTGCATTAACAGGTTTGGAATTAGCTATTGCATTCTTACAAGCGTATGTATTTACTACATTAACATGTATTTATCTAAATGATGGAATTCATCTTCACTAAAGATTGAATAAAAGATCATTTAAAAAATAACTTAATCTATTAATTATTAAACTTTATATATTATTATATAATAAACAAAAATTATTATGGATTTCATAAAAAATAATAAAGTGTTGTATACTATTTTAGTATTTACAATTGCTGTATTTGTTTCTCTAGATATGATTATCTTAGATGAAGAAGCTTTAGTTTTGTTATGTTTTGTTTTATTTATTATGTTCTTATACGAAAACATTCATGAAATGGTATATACAGAACTTCAAAATAGAGCAGATAAGATTCGAAATGAGTTTGAAGAAACTAACTTATTACAAGAAGATATTTATGAAACTCTTTTATCTTATTATCAAAAACAATTAGCTTTGGAATCTGAAATTCATGATTTATTATCGTGGACAAAAACAGAGATCACTACATTAATTGAAACTAGACAGCAGGCATTAGAAAATTCACTTCAAAAAGAAGTTAGTGATAAATTAAAATTCATCCATATGAAAGAACAAGATTTTCTTCAATCAATGCAAGAAAAAACAGTAGAATACTTAACCTCTGTTGTTCTATCAGAAGCAGATTCAATTGATGATGAAGTACTTGAAGAAGGTATAGGATTAATTGAAGATTTGCCAAATCAGTATGATGTTGAGAATGATCCTATTGTACTAGATGAAAATTTTCATGAGCCTATCGTAACTGAAGAATATAATGAGGAATATGATGATGAATACGATGATGATGATGAATATGAAGATGAAGAAGATGATGAAAATAATGAAGATGATGAAACTGAAAATTCGGTTTCTAATTCTGACCCATTAAGTAATGATTATCCTAAATATTAGTTATTATCATTCATCATAATTTATGAAATGTATATATCTTTATAAATAATACATTTAATAAAAAAAATAAAAACATTTCAATGGCGACTCTTTCAAGTTTTGTGAAATTATCATTTAATGAACAATCATTGATTCATTAATAACAGAACAAAAATTAAAATTATCAAATTAATTTATATTTAAAAATTTATCAAATTATAATAATATTTTATATTATGACTGGACTTACTCGATGGTTATATTCTACCAATCATAAAGATATTGGAGTAATGTATATTGTTACTGGTGTTTTCTCAGCTGTTATTGGAGGATTAATTTCCGTAGTTATGAGAATGGAACTTGCAGCACCAGGAGATCAAATTTTAGCTGGTAATTATCAACTATATAATGTATTAATTACTGCTCATGGATTATTAATGCTTTTCTGGGTTTTAATGCCAATTTTAATTGGAGGATTTGGAAACTTTTTCGTTCCATTATTAATCGGTGCACCAGATATGGCATTCCCAAGATTAAATAATATTAGTTTCTGGTTATTACCTGCTTCTTTATTATTATTATTCTTCTCAGCAATGGTAGAAACAGGAGCAGGTACTGGATGGACAGCATATCCACCATTATCAGGAATTCAATCTCATTCAGGAGCATCTGTAGATCTTGCAATTTTTAGCTTACATGTATCTGGAACTTCTTCTATTTTAGCTTCTATTAATTTTATGACTACTATGATTAATATGCGTGCACCTGGTATGTACATGCATAAAATGCCACTATTTTGTTGGGCAGTTTTCTTATCTTCAGGATTATTAGTTATTTCCTTACCAGTATTTGCAGGTGGAATTACTATGCTATTAACTGATAGAAACTTCAATACAACCTTCTTTGATCCAGCTGGTGGAGGAGATCCTGTATTATTCCAACATTTATTTTGGTTTTTTGGTCATCCAGAAGTATATGTTTTAATTCTTCCTGGATTTGGTGTAGTAAGTCATATTGTTTCTACTTTTTCTAAAAAACCTGTCTTTGGTCATTTAGGAATGGTCTATGCCATGTGTTCTATAGGAGTTTTAGGATGTATTGTTTGGGCTCACCACATGTATACAGTAGGTATGGATGTAGATACAAGAGCTTATTTTTCTGCAGCAACTATGGTGATTGGGGTACCAACAGGAATTAAAGTTTTTAGTTGGTTAGCAACATTATGGGGTGGATCTATAGAATTAAAAACTCCAATGCTATATGCAATTGGATTTATTTTCTTATTTACAGTCGGAGGAGTAACAGGAATTGTTTTATCAAATGCCGCACTTGATATAGCAATGCACGATACTTATTATGTTGTTGCTCATTTCCATTATGTATTAAGTTTAGGAGCAATTTTTGCAATGTTCGCCGCATTTTACTATTGGATAGGAAAAATGACAGGATATCAATATCCTGAAACATTAGGAAAATTACAATTTTGGATTATGTTCTTCGGAGTTAACTTTACATTCATGCCTATGCATTTTATGGGATTAGCAGGAATGCCACGCCGTATACCTGATTATCCAGATGCATTTGCACAATGGAATTTAATTAGTTCATTCGGATCTATCTTAAGTTCAATTTCTATTATTATATGGTTTATTGTTGTCTATAAAACTTTTACAGATGGAGTGAAATGCTCTAATAATCCATGGGAATGGAATGATAAGAGTACTAATGAAACTAATTATTATACTTTAGAATGGACTCTTCCTTCTCCTCCTCAAGTTCATACTTTTGAAGAAGTACCATATATTAGAGAAACTTTACCTTCTAAAAGGTAGATAGATATAATGATATTCATCATAATATTTATTCATATTTTATTTTCAAATTTATTTCATTTAATTTATTAATTCGATATCGTATGACAAGAAAGTTATTATTAGCCTTTAGCCTTTGGTTATCTTTTTCAATAGGATCTGTTTTTGCAGATGCTCCAGAACAGTGGCAATGGGATTTTCAAGATGCAGCCTCTCCTATTATGGAAGGAATCGTAGATTTACATCATGATTTAATGTTTTTCTTAATTATCATTGTCACTTTTGTTTTATGGATGCTGATTAGAGTTATTATGAATTTCAATTCTAAATCAAATCCTACTCCTGACACTAACAACCATGGTACAGCTATTGAGATTATATGGACAATCATTCCAGCTGTGATTCTATTATTCATTGCTGTTCCAACTTTTGCATTATTGTATTCAATGGATGAAGGAATGGATCCGGCTATTACTATTAAAGCAGTAGGACATCAATGGTATTGGAGTTATGAATATTCTGATTATACTTCTGATACAGAATCTCTTGCTTTTGAATCTTACATGGTTCCAGAAGATATTTTGGAAGAAGGACAATTAAGATTATTAGAAGTAGACAATAGAGTTGTTGTACCAGTTGATACTCATATTAGAGTTTTAGTAACATCACAAGATGTTTTACATAGTTGGGCTTTACCATCACTGGGTATTAAAATGGATGCTTGCCCTGGAAGATTAAATCAAGTTAGCATGTTTATCAAAAGGGAAGGAGTTTATTATGGACAATGTAGTGAAATTTGTGGTGTCAATCATGCTTTCATGCCTATTGTCGTAGAAGCTGTTCCTTTAGATGACTATGTTACTTGGGTTTCTTCAGAACTAGAAATTTAATAGTATTGGTATTATCATTTAGTTAATATTATATATATTAACTAGGGCTTATAGTTTAGGGGTTAAAACATTCCGCTCATAACGGAAGTACGTTGGTTCGAGTCCATCTAAGCCTAACCCAAAAATTAAATAAAAAAAACATATCACATTTATTTCAATTAGATCTTATTATTATTATTCTTATTATTATGCCACAGTTAGATAGTGTTAGTTATTTAAGTCAAGTTTTCTGGTTAATTTTCTTTTTCTTACTATTTTACTCTATTGTTATGTATAGTATTTTACCCAATTTATACAAATCTATTAGAATAAGACAAAGAAAATTAGAGCTTCTAGAGTCACAAAAAGGAAATATGAAGGGAGAAGAATCTTCTATTCTGACGACTTTTGATCAATCTTTAGCAGATTCTTTATCACAATCGCGAAAATCTTTAGAGAATTCTATTGTCGAAACAAATCTATGGATTCACTCTAATTTAAAAATGATTAATGAATCCAAATTAAATCATCCTAATAAAATTTATCTTGAAAGTGTTTACGAATTAGCTAAAGAAAAACTAGCTTTCCGTAAAATGACTCAAGAGAATTAATTTATAATTTTATATTGAGAAAATAATCAAATTTCTTCATCACAATTTATCACTTCATTATTTAAAAGTCATAATTTTTCAAATCAATCATATAATATAAATATGATTTTGTAGTTGACGGTATAGTTCAGAAGGTAGAACATCGGATTCATAAGTCGAATGTCGTGGGTTCAAATCCCTCTACCGTCATCTCAAAAGAGAAAATATGTATACTAATTCAATAATGAATTGATCTATTGTGGGCTCGCTTGGTGAAATTGGTAACCACGGCAGACTTAAAATCTGTATCTTTAAAAAGATTATCGGTTCGAGTCCGATAGCGAGCAGAAGTATCTTTGATTGATTTTTGAACAGTATAAAATTATTTAAAATTTCTTCTCTGTCATCGTTATATTTATTTTATTATTTATCTTATTATTTTATTTTTATGACTAAAAGAAAAACATCAAAAACAAAACCATATTTACAATCGGGTGTCGATTTATGGGGAAGAAAACACTTAATTTGGCCTCATGATGAAAAGCTTTGTGGACCAGGTCAGCAAAAAAGATCACATGTCGTTTCAGAAAAATTAATGAAACTTCCCATGGAAAAAACTATCAATCGATTAATAAATTCTGGTTATTCTATTGCTGAATGTAAAGAAGAAATAAAAATGTCCTTTGGAGAACCTAGATATAGTAGCTTATTGAATGAAAAACAGAAACTAAAACGCTTTTATGCTAATATCAGTGAAAGACAGTTTCAAAATTTATTTTATCAAGCTAAAAGAATCAATGGTGAAGTAGGAAATAATTTTATTGCTTTGCTAGAGAAAAGATTGGATACTATATTATTCAGGAGCAATTTAGCTAGAAGCTTTTTTGAAGCTAGATTAATGATTAATCATGGTCATGTTTCAGTTAATCAAAAGATTGCAAAAAACAGTGGACATAAAATAAATTCTGGTGAAATTATTCAAATTCTTCCATCTTATTATAAAATGATTCAATTAAATCCTGTTTGGCAAAATGTGGAAGAATTTGTCAATACCTCATATTTAGAATTGGATATAGAAACTTTTTCTGTCATTTTAATAGATACCCCAACCAGTGAAACAGTAGAATTTCCATTTGAGATCGACTTAGAAAAAATAATTAGATATTATAGATAAATATCTTTAAGTTATTATAAGATAATTCATTCCCAATCTAGTTGGCAGATTCTAAATATTATTATTTATATTATATTCTTATATATATCATTATAAACATTATGCTCCATTATTCAAACAATTCTTTATCTAGTCAAATACTTCCTGTATGGAAATTTCAAGTAATTAATTTGACTGATCGTAAAAATTTACTTGATATTAATTTTAAAAAAGGACAAGAAATCCAAATACAATATTTTTCTACTATACATTTACAAGGGGAAAGAAAGACAACGCTTGTCTCTATCAAAGGAATATGTTCTCAATTAAACTGTAAATATATACAAATTGAATGTAAACAAGAAAATATATATGTTTATTATTCTTTGCCAATAGACAGTAATGTTATTAAATCTATTACTTTAACTTAATTAAAAATTTTCATTTTTATCATGTAGATAATAGAAAAACAATATTTATTATCCTTATATCATTTTATTTTACATTTATTTCTCTTTATTTAATTCAAAATAAAGAACTACAATTCCCAAGGAGTATTAATTATATTTTTAACTTTTTAAATTATGGAAGGAGCAAAATTAATTGGAGCAGGATTAGCTACTATTGGATTAGCTGGAGTTGGAGTTGGTATTGGAACCGTGTTTGCTGCATTATTAACATCGGTTGCTCGTAACCCTTCACAAACAAAACAATTATTTAGTTATGCAATTATGGGATTTGCTTTAACAGAAGCAATTGCACTATTTGCATTAATGGTTATTTTCTTAATTCTATTCACATTTTAATGTGATAGAAAAAAATAAAACACTAAATATTAATTAAACTAATTACTTTTATTTATAATTTATGGCAGGGAAAATGGGCTATCAAGTCTTTCCCCTGCCATTTTAAACTATTATTATTAATAATATTTATTTATTATGAGATTATTTAAATTACCTTATTTAAGAAATATCAATGATTTTATTATTGATTATCCAGCACCATCTAATTTATCTTATTGGTGGAATTTTGGATTTCTAGCGGCTATTTGTTTAATTATTCAAATATTAACCGGTATTTTTTTAGCTATGCATTATACTCCTCATGTTGATTTAGCATTTAGCAGTGTTGAACATATCATGAGAGATGTCAACTATGGATGGTTAATGCGTTATGCTCATGCAAATGGAGCATCTATGTTCTTTATAGTTGTTTACGTACACATTTTCAGAGGTTTATACTATGGATCATACAATTCTCCTAGAGAATTATTATGGATTATAGGAGTGATTATTGTCTTTTTAATGATGGCAACAGGATTCTTAGGATACGTATTGCCTTGGGGACAAATGAGTTTCTGGGGAGCTACAGTGATTACTAATTTTGCTACTGCTATACCTTTAGTAGGTGAATATATTGTTCAATGGTTATGGGGAGGATTTTCTGTAGACAATGCAACATTAAATCGTTTCTTTAGTTTGCATTACCTACTTCCATTTGCCATCTTAGGATTAGTTTTATTACATCTTATCGTATTACACGAAGATGGTTCTAATAATCCGTTAGGTATACACTCAAAAGTTGATAAAATTCCTTTCTATCCATATTATTATTTTAAAGATCTATTTGGAATTATTTGTTTCACTATATTCTTTTCTATTATTATTTTCTATTTTCCTAACTTATTAGGACATCCAGATAATTATATAGAAGCAGATCCTATGGTAACTCCCACACATATTGTTCCTGAATGGTATTTTCTTCCATTCTACGCTATCTTAAGATCAATCCCCGATAAACTAGGTGGAGTTGTTGCTATGATATTAGCAATTATTATTTTAGCATTTTTACCTTTATTAAACACTTCTGAAATTAGAAGTTCTCAATTTAGACCTCTTCATAGAAAATTATTTTGGTTATTAGTTGTGGATTGCTTTTTATTAGGATGGATTGGAGGACAAGTACCAGAAACACCTTATGTAGAAATAGGGCAAGCAGCAACAATATTTTATTTTAGTTATTTTTTAATCTTAACACCAATTGTTGGTAAATTAGAAAAAATATTATTAAAATTAGATAATCAAAAAGACTTAAAAAAAGTATTTAAAAAAGCTTAAAACTATAAGACAATAAAAGTCTATTTTATTTTATACATTTATTATATATAAGACTAAAATACATTCGTCTTATTATTATTAATTTTTTATTTTTAGTTTCATATTCATATTATTATTTATGTCCAAATTTAATATCCGCGTATTATTTTTAGGAGAATTAATTTATGGTCTTATGTTGACCTTAGATTATTTTTTCAGACCTAAAGTTACTTTGCATTACCCATATGAAAAAGGACCTTTGAGCCCTAGATTTCGTGGAGAACATGCCCTGAGACGATATCAGACAGGAGAAGAAAGATGTATCGCTTGTAAGTTATGTGAAGCCATTTGTCCTGCTCAAGCAATCACCATTGAAGCATTTCCTCGAAATGATGGGAGTAGAAGAACTACAAGATATGATATTGACATGACAAAGTGTATTTACTGCGGTTATTGTCAGGAATCTTGCCCAGTTGACGCTATTGTTGAAGGACCAAATTTTGAGTATTCTACTGAAACTCATGAAGAATTACTTTATGACAAAACTAAACTAATTCAAAATGGGGATCGGTGGGAGCATGAGATATCTCTTAATTTAAAATCAGAATCTTTATATCGATAAAAGAATTCTTTTTTGTGTAAACACAGGATAGTATAATTGATAAAAATTATAACCATAGTTAACACACGACAATATTTCTAATAGAATATTATTATAGTGTTTATCATCAAAATAATTATTGATCCTTTATCAAATTTACCTGCCTGTGTTTACTTTAAAAGAATTATTTAAAATATCTTGATATTTTCTAACATTATTCATTATATTATTATATTAATACATCTTAATTATGGTTAAGAAATTCAGAAAATTATCTGATAGTCTTTTAAAAGCTATCAAAATTAAACAACAAGGAATAAGAGAATTTCCTACTAAGCCATCAAAAAAAGCAGATTTAATGTTTAAACAAGCTGTTGAAAGATTAAGACCTCAATGGGATAGTTTGCCTGCAGAATTAGAAAATTTACCAGGACGTATAAAAAACCTCCGCACAAAACATTTTAAAGTTCTTTTAAAAAGTAAATCTGAATTGGGAACAACCAAGGCCACATTAATTTCTTCTTCAAAAATCCATCAAAAGAATATTAAAAAGAGAAGAACTTTACCCTTTCTTAATTTTCTTCCAAAAAAGAAAAATCCCAAATCAATTCCTTATATTTTGAAAGAACTAGACAAATTATTCAATTTAATCAACTCATATTCCCCCAACAATCCTACCATGGCAGAGGAGTTGCTTATATATTATGAGTCAGACAAAAAAAGTCTCATTAGTAAATTAATTCATCATTTAAAACTGATTACAGATCAGAAACACTTAGACACAGAAAAAATGTCTGAATTATTAAAATTAGATGATTTATATACAGAGATGTTTCAATTATTATCTCACCTGGACCGGATTAAGAAGTCAGAAGTCATATCAACTGATACCATTCAACAAACTAAGTCAAATTCCAGATATGCTATAGTTAAATTTAGTTATGTAGCTTATCCTTTCTATAATGATACGCAAACCGAAACTGTATCAATGGATGATTTAGATATTATTAAAAATCTAAATTGCTTTATGGGTATGATAAAATATGTTCATCACTTAGAATACAAGACTGATCAAAATCAGATTCCTTTACTCCCAGTATCCAATTTTTCTTGCGAGGAGATAGAAATGTCTTTTGATGACAATTTGAATGATTTGAATGATTTGAATCAAAACAGAGTAGTACATCATTTAAGTATTAATGATTTAGCTCAAGAGGGACTAAAAAAACAAATTGAATTAGATTCTGATTTACTTATAAAGAAACATGAAAAAGACCCACTACTTATTAAACGGATGAAATGCAAAACTTCGCAGGATATTGATGAATTGAATAAACATAAAGATGTAGATATCCATTTAAAACTTTTAAGTTGCTTCAAGGAATTAGAACCTTGGGTATCATTTAGTAGTTCTAATGGGAAAAACAAACAGTTTCAATCTCCTATTATTATGTTAGAATTATCTGATGATGATCTTCAAAAAATAATTGAAGAGAATAATAATGAATATAAATATAATAGTGATAAGTATATTCCTGATCTAGAATATTTGATTCGAAAAAAAGAATATTTTAACTCTAAGGAGGCCTCACAAATTTATCCACTGGTTGAGAAAAACTTATTAGTACAATTGATAGATGAATTAAGTACAAAAAATAATGCTTTTACTTATGAAAAAATTAATTTAGATTCTCTCTCTCATATACTTGGAAACAATTACGGTAATCATTCTAACCAGAAAGTTTCTAATACAGATCATTTGGCAATAAAAGCCCAAAATCATATAACGAGTATAATTAATGATATGCAGAAAAATAATATCGTTGAAACCAATACATCCTCTATGAGTGTCTTTGTTCATGATGGAGCATCTAATATTTTTTATAAGTTAATTTCTATCCTAAAAGAAAGATTTAAACTTGAAAAAAATGAAAGTGAGTTTCAGTTTATTGATAATATTATTTTAAATAGTTCTAAAAAAATGATTTATCATTTTACTGCCCATTTTTGTCACGTCAAAATAGTTTACTCCCATGAAGAACCATCTAAAATTATGTCTTTAAAAGAAGCATGTAAAAAATTAATAGATAAAGAAATCATAGAAATTCAGATATGTTATCACAAAGTTAATTTTAAAGATGCCTACTCTATACTTGGAATAGAGCTTGAAGATTTTGTTAACAAGACATCCATTCATCCAGAGAATAAATTTTATTTCGATTCATTTTACAATACAATAGATTTATATACATTAGCTATGAAAGAAAAGAGCAAAAAAATTATGAATTTATTATATTCAAAAGATAAACATTTACATGAAATTTCCATCAATAAGTTGTCTAATTACTTGAAAAATCAGAATATTAATTCAGATAAAAAGTCAAAGATAGATCATTCTAATTTATCTGAGGAATATATTTATTTTCAAAAATATTTAGATAATTTATCTATAGATAAAAATACATATCTTGAATTCATGAAAAAGAAGTTTAATCTCTCTGAGGAAGAAGGCAACAATTTTGATCGTCACATCAACGAATTATTTTCCTTTCATCAAAAATATCCTCTGGTTTTAAAAAGCCGAAATGAAAGAATGAAAGAAGAATTGTCATATTCTAAAGGTAGTACTAAATTTGAAATTTATAATCCTTTAGGATATTTTCAATATGAAGAAACATTCTTCCATCAAAGGGATATTAGTCATTTAATAAAATCATCCTCTACAGTTACATTATTAAATTTACATGAATTAAAATTAAAATACATGCTAATTCAGCTAAGCCATTCTATTTTTTTCTCTCACATTTTAACAAGTCATTTTTGGAATATTCATTTACAAAATGTCTTTACTGTACCCCATTTATCAAAAAAAATATTTCTTTCTCAATTTTTTAATCCATATTTTTTTGATTCCAATGGTGAACCACAACAAAAATTTATTGTTGAAAGACAGCCCATATGTCATTCTCTTAGTTCATTAAAATATTTCATCGAAAGGCTCTATTGTACTATGGATGAAAAAGAATCTCACTACGATAATGAATATATGTTTCATCCAGTTACTGGACCAATCTGTGACTATCTAGAAGATATAGAACATTGGACTTCAGCTATCAAAGATTCCTTTTATCAAGGACATTCGGAAATTTATTCAGTTAGATGTCAAAGAGGATATTATTATGATTGTAACTCTTTATATCCATTTATAATGTCTAGCAAGGAAATGCCAGTAGGAATTCCTCAGAAGTGGAAAGGAGAAGCTTTGGAGAATTGTTTTGGTTTTTTACGTGCTAAAATTAAAATGAATCGTCCATTCGTTAATTCAAAGTCTCATTTCTTCATCCAACATACTCCAATTTTGCCATATAAAATGAGCAACACAAATTCTTCTAATTATTCCAGTGGAGATTTAAAAGATTCTCTACAAAATAATCAGTTAACTAAAATTCAAGAACCATTTGATATCACTATATATCCTGTAGGAGAGTTTAGTGGATGGTATTTTTCTGAAGAATTAAAATATGCGAAACAATGTGGGTATGAAATAATGATAGAAGATGGGTATTTATATCAAAGAGCAAAACTTTTTACTGATTTTATTCATCAATTTTTTAAACTAAAGCACATTGATTTCCAAGATTTTCAATTTTTATTTCTACAACATCATGGACTTCTTAAGTCTAATATTAATTTAAATTTTTTCAAAGAAGAACTTTATTATCTATTTATACTTATTAAAAATCATACAAAACTTATGATGAATTCGTTATATGGAAAAGTATCTCAACATATAAAATACCCTGGTAGCACCATTGGATACTTAAATTTAGAAAAAGAAAATTCTACTCTGTATCCTTACTTGGTCAAGAGACATGAATTCCTAGTCAATGAAAAATATGATAAATTACTTCAGGAGATTATCAACTCAGAAAGCGACGCTAAACCTCTTTTTTCTAATTATGAAGGAGAAAAAGAAATCGATACTATTCTCAAACACTCTCTTACTTTCCAGAATGGAAGTAATTTATCCATAGGAGCGGCTATCACATCTTATGGTAGAATTTATATGCATCAAAATTTTTTAACCAATCCTGAATTTCATGCGGAACATGTGAAATATATGGATACTGATTGTGTCATTACGGATAAGCCAATTCCTAGTTCTTTGGTTCATTCAACAGAATTAGGTAAATTTAAAAATGTTATCAAAGAACATTGGAGTAGCAAAATACCTGAGGAATGCCAAAAATCGTTTCACACAACTCCAGACGATCATTTTTACTATACTAATTTCGAATGTACCTCTATTCGAAATTATACAATGATCTCTCATTATCAAAGTATGTCTGTTTCTAATGAAATCTATCAAGATTATTATGTAAAATCATACCTTGGCCCCTTAAACTCTAAGGATTCTAAAAAATATTTTGAACTTATTCACAAATGCAATCAACATCTGTTTCATTCAGATAATTCTTATGTTTCTAAGATTTTAAATTGGAAGATAAAATATCTTTCAACCCCTTTGTATCTATTAAATTATTATCTTAATGATCAGAAAGACTTAGCATCAATGGAGAATACTTCACCAATATCATGTAAATTTCATTGCTGGAGATATGTCTCTGATCCCAAGACTATTAATAGACAGCTATTACATCTTCCTGTTTCCATCATTCCTATGTATTTAAAACTTCAAGTAGGCATTATCAAATGGTTATGTTTTCAACACATCCAAAAATCATCTTCCGATCATTCAACAAACTCGGAATATTATGATCAGTTTTTTGCTAATCATATAATTATTAATATAAAAAAAGATTTAGAAGGAAAGAAAATTTGTTATTCTAATCCTCTATTTGATCATTTTACAGAAAAAGGTAGTTCTATATTAAAAGATATATCAAGTAAACTGGGAAGATTGGTAATACTCTCCAATCAACACCCTTTTTTTTCTAAACACATAGGAAAAACATTTCCTTTTCGTGTAGTTGAAGAGAATAATGAAAATGATGATAATGAATAATTTACTTGATAGATTATACATTAAGAATGATCATCCAATTATCAAATGTCTCAACGTTGATAATATTTCTTAAAGACTATTATTATTATTATGATTCATACATTATTCTATTTATTAGATGATTTGTTGTTTAAAATCTCAATATAGGTATCACATTTTAGTAAATATTTTATTAGAATGTGATACATTATACTTTGAAACAAGGTAACCTTTATAAATTTATAAAAATACTTATTTATAGTAGAAAATTATTATTATGACAACTTTTATTAACGACTCTAAAACATTTGAGATTGATTTCCACTCATCTCCGATTGAAGTTCATCTTCCAAGAACTCTCGCACACCATGATTTTATTATGCTAAATTTTTTACGCTATCATCTAATAGAACAAATTATAAATAATCATATCAAAGAAAAAGATTCTTACTCAGATCCATCAACAACATTTGAAGAAAGATTGTCGCATCTAAAATCAATACAACAAATAATTATTCAAATGATCGATTCCGCCAAAGAAAAATCTTCAACTAATTATGACTCTAAAGAAGTTCTTCCATTTGTCTTTTTATCCCCAGATATAGAAAGATGCTTATTTAGTCATGATTTTATAAATCTTTTTATTAGAAAAGTTTTAATCCAAATTGCTTGTTCTCCAACCATTAGACATGATCAAAATATCTCATCATCAAAAGCCCATCAAAACTCACCTCTATTGTATGATATAATTAAATATCAACCTTGTTATTTTATAGTCAAAATAAATAAGACATCAGTTATATATAATGATCTAATTGATAATTTTCCTAGAGGATCTTTTCAGTCTGACGAAAATGAATCTCCCATGAGTCAGCAATCATTATTTGCTCAAATGAACGATGAAATAAATTCATTAATTTATTCTACCATGGGAACAGAAATAGATTCCCCAATTTTATCTAAAAAAAAGACATTAAATAAAAAATCTAAAAAACTCACCTTTGATCCTTTCCATCTATCTTTTATACTTAGTCATTTTATAAACAAATATAATTTATATGAAGACTTAAACCAACCAGAAAATGAAGTAAAAAGCATCGCCATGGCTTTACCTGAAAAATTATCTAAATATAGAAAAGAAATCATAGAAAGACTGGACAAAATGACAAGTGAGGTCTCAGAAAATGAAAAAACAATCCATATCCCCGTTTTATTTTACCCTTTTATCAATATTCATACTCAAGATCTTGCCACTTTATTTAGCGATGATGTTATATCTAATCCTAATCAATTTCACGACCTATGGATAAAATTTAGAGAAAAAGTTACAAGTAAACCTCAAAGAAAGTCTTCTAATGATCAAAAAAGAACAATGGAAGTAGAAATCGATGAGTTTTTTACAAATTTTAAACGAGTAACTCGTCCCCCTGTAGATCGATTACACCCTGATACTACCACTCACGAATTATTAAAATTTCATAGTCATGCCTTTCATCAATTTCATCAGATCTCGAAATTGACAGAAAAAGAACAAAATACTACAAATCTTCTATCTCATTGTAGATGTCCTATAGTGGATCACAAGATGAAAAACATATGTTCTCTTTGTCAAAAAGAATTTGACTTGCGAGAACAATCACCTTTCTTTCAATTTAGAGACTGTGGATTAAATTGGTCTGCCTTTATGATGTTAAATACTACCAGGAAATGGAAGAATGCTTCCGATGTTCCCAATTCATGGGACACTATTGTGGCTCGAACGGCTAGACCCATAGATATTGAGATCATAGATCAAGAAAAAGCTTCTTTGGCTTATTTAGAATCCCAATTATCTCGCCCATCCGTCATAAAAGGAAATTTTCTTTCACAATCTTGGTTTGATCTTTATAACGACAAAGAAAAATTATCTTTTCACGACAGAAAGAAATTTCAATATCAAAAAGTCAATCGTATTGTCAGACTAAACGAAGTTTTACATGGCAATACTCGAGTGCAAAAGGAAACTGATTATTATACCTCATTAATTCGTGAAGATTTATCATTAGATCAAGAACTTTTACAAGATATCCATAGTCAATATTTTCTCGACCACTTAGTTCAATTTATGCCTCCTGTCGCCAAAATAGATTTTGGGGCTAAATTGAAATTTATGCCAGGAAAATTCTTTCACTCTTTTCAAAACCGACATCAAGATAATAGCAAAAAAGATTTCATGGCACAGATCTTTATCATTCCAGATATTGGAAGAATGATTCCATTCCATAAGTGTCATCTTAATAATGCTGCTAATGAAATGGCGTTTATGAAAAAGCGTTCCCTCTCTTATCAAACGTTAATGAAAGTCATGATGGACCTGATGCATTACATTGCTTTTTATTTATTTCGAGAAGATACCCCTGATGAAAACTACGATCCATCCATCATTCCTAATCTTGATCCAAATTCTCATGATGACTCTATGCAATGCGATATTTCATGGGATGATCTCTGTCAAAGATTTATGGAGCTTAATGCCCGTCATTTTGCCATTGAAATAAAAAATAATTTAAAAAATCCAAAAAATAAGAAACATCTCTATCATTTTTGGCAAAAATTAAATGAACAATTTATTTTTGATCATATGAATTTCATCAAAAGATTTGATCAGGCACAAGATGTTACTTCTTCTCAAACTTCAGCTCAAGAAGAGAAACCTTACCTTTCCTCTTATGTTTTCCATTCATTATTTTATGATCTTTTACATACTTTAGAAAAGAAATATTTAAGAGAACAAGGCATCATTTCCACCTGATAAAAACAATATAGATAATATGTTATCATTCATTTCTCTACCCTATGATTGACATCTCTGTTAGTCATAGGGATTTTTATTCCTTCTCCATTTATTATATTACTTTTTTTATCATTATTAAAGTTGATCTATGTTTCCCATAAAAAAACCTTATTCCGATACTTCCCCCCCAGTAGAAGAAAATGAAAAAAATCTACTCGAGTGTTCCCAAAAAGAAGATCTACACACAAAACTTCATTTATTGAAAGAAAAAATTCAAAAACATTCTTCCCACGTCGAAAAATCTTCTTCATCTTCTGATGAGGAAATTCATCCTACGTTAAGTGATGCTTTAGATATTTATGAAAACCGTATGCATATATTGCAAGAAAGAGATCTCCCTTCTTCTCACATTAGTTCATCATCATCTTCCTCCATCGATACCCCCTCCATTTTAACGATCATAGAAAAAAGAATCCACCATTTAAACTCAACATTTCAAGAATTTCATTCCTCCTCCCATTCTAACCATGATCATTTTCATTATCTTCGTGATTGTTTAACCCAAAGACGTATCATTCAGGAATCTATTCAGGAACTGGAAAAACTTTCCCCTGAAAGTGTCAATTATCTTCAAGATTTACTTTCGGCACAAAATTCTCTATTTGAAGATCAATGGAAACCTCAATTAAGAACATTCATCCAAAAAACATCAGAAAAATTGCAAGACATGCATCTTCAAATTCAAAAACAAGCTGATACTATACAGGAGGAATTTCTTTTCTCACATGAGTCATCCTTCAGTCATTCATTATTTTCCGATTTTTTTTCATGGAAAGTCTTATTTGGAATTGGATTGGGTTCCTTAACAGCATTAGCATTTCACCAATGGTTCAAAGAAGATCAAAACATTTCGGGGGATCTTTTACCGGCCCAAGAATTGAGCACCACTCCTCATTTAGACCCCTTTTCTCACATTAGAAATGAGAGAATGATTAGTCATTTAGATACGATAAGAGAATATTTACAATCATTTGTGGTCTTACCCCCCCCTCCATCAAACACCTATACAATAGAAAATTATGATGAACTGAATCAGTTACTAGATATTTGTCAAATGATTTGGTTTTAGGAACCAGTATGGAGACATGTGTGGGTTCAAGTCCCACTTCCGGCAGGGCAGATGTCCGAGGGGTCAAAGGAGGCGGTTTTGAAAACCGT
>MDTD01038285.1_pt1 | contig 73275 bp, 75 predicted proteins | sample 811221 | NCBI WGS metagenome assembly MDTD01 (sample SAMN05326646, study PRJNA326480) | marine metagenome | isolation source: seawater | place: Pacific Ocean: South West | collected 2011 | reverse complement strand
CCCCAATAACCACAGCCGACTACAGCTATTTTCAAGCTTTCTTCATCCTTTTGATGATTAGTAAAATACTGATACTTTGCTAAAGTAGAATATGTTATTTAAATGAACTAAAGTAGGATACCTTATCTACATGCTGGAATCCAATCCTAACCTCTGTTGGTGCCTGCTTATTTGGTGTAGAAATGAAAAATGTTTAAGGTTCTGATCCGGTCTTGCTGCAAGTGATTTTCCCCGACTGGTTTAATTCAAATAAGTAATAAACTGCTTTTGAGTTACCCCAAAAAATCTTTTTTCTAGGATGTATAGCTTGTGGTCTAGTGTTATGATCTACAAATCCTTAAGGTTGTAAGAGAATTCCTCATACAATGCACGTCTTCTGAGCAACCTAAGTGAGCTTGCTGGGAATGATTCGTTGACTGGTGTTCCTTAAAATTCTAAGTGGGGAGCGAATTCTCCAGTTTTCTTAAGGGGGCGTCAATTTTAAAAAGGCTAAATTGAAGCCTGACCTAAAATGGCAAGGAGTGCTAGATTTGTTGAAAAAAGTTTTGCTGATTTACGACCTGCCGTTTAACGCTGCTGGCACTACCTCTGATTATGTTGAAGCATTTTCCAAATATTCTCAGCATGATATTTACCTACTACCGGCGGGTCAAGAGACGCTTGGGGAACTTCCCGAAACGTTAGAATTAAGTCGTTTTGACATCGTCATTATTCACTACTCGATAGTGATTTCGCACGACAACCATTTATCCCCAAGATCGCGGCGTTTGCTACGAGAGTTTGATGGCCTTAAAGCAGTTTTTGTGCAAGATGATTATCGCTGGATAAATGAAACTGTTAACGCACTTGATTACATGAAGGTTGACGTACTGTTTCCTTTAACAGAGCCCTCTATTATGAATCAGGTTTACGACCCTAAGAGGTTACCAAATATAAAGAGGCAAACTGTTTTGACGGGTTATGTTCCGGAAAGTTTGTTGACACTTGAGGTTCTACCGTATGCTGAAAGGTCAATTGATGTTGGCTATCGAGCTAGAAAACTTCCAGCATGGATCGGTTCTCACTCGCTGCAAAAATGGCAAATAGCTGAACGATTTATTGCTGACTCTAAAATTTATAATTTGAAAAACGATATATCTACAAAGGAAGAAGATAGGATTTATCAAGAAAATTGGGTGGAATTTATCTCTAACTGTAAAGCTACACTGGGTACCGAAAGTGGAGCGAGCTTATGTGACTTTACAGGGCAAATCCAAAAAGATGTTGAAGAGCATGAGGATAAATATCCTGGAACTGATTTCGAAACACTGAAAAGCTTGTATTTCAAAGATCAGGATTGTGCCATCATGATGAATGTTATTTCTCCTAGAGTTTTTGAAGCTGCCGCTTTGAAGACACTGATGATATTTTACGATGGAGAATACTCAGGAGTATTGAAACCGGATGTTCACTATGTTTTGTTGGAGAAAGATCATTCTAATTTTGAAAAAGTAATAGATACATTAAGAAATCCCGATAGGGCAGAAGAAATAATAGATAATGCGTATCAGGAAGTCGCACAGAACGAGCGTTATTCGTATAAAGGGATGGTAAGATTGGTTGAAAAAACCCTAGAAGAGAAATGGAGCTCAGGAAATTATCTTCCCTCTAGTTATCCGATTACCAGAGACGACTTTGAAATTTGTTTGGCAGTCGAAGAGTCAATATTTGAAAAGGAAGTTAAGAAGACTGAGTCCGAAGAGCTAATAAATGAAGTCGAAGATGAGAAGGCTAAGTCCGAAGAGCTAATAAATGAAGTCGAATTTGAGAAACTTCGTCTCAGAGACATCCTTATTATTCTAGCCTCCAGCATAGTGTTAGTTGTTTACATAATCCTCAAATCTGTTTGGGGAATTTTCCCGGTTGGAGTAAGAAACTCAGTCGGAGTTCGCCTGCGTTCCAAAAATTTTAGTTCCTATTTAAAGGGTCCTAGAGAAACAGCCTTAGAGAAGACCCGAAAGATTTGGCGGCTAATCCCTGCTGGTCCAAGATTGCTGATGGCGAATTCTATTCTTAATCCAATGATAGATCCAGATCGAGCAGAGAAGAATATTGTTTGGATAATAATCATTATATTAGCGGTAAAAATTTTCGTCTAGATCTCTTAAAATATCTTGGTCTCCTAGGAAGAAAAAAGCAATTTCTATGCTATAATCCTGCCACCGCGAAAAGGCGGTTTCCCGCTAGTTTTAGAGAAAAATATTGAAATTCGACAAATTTATAAATCCTATTACTGTAGTCTATATGGGAGACTCAATCACTGAGGGTCAGTACGTAGATTACCAGTATCGTTGGACGGAATTGGTTTCGAGGAGTCTGCGCGATGAGTTCTCAGATGTAATAAGCAGTGACGCTATTTATTTTTTCAACCGAGGGATCTCTAATGAAACTACCAGACAGGGCTTAGAGCGGTTTCCTCGGGATGTGCAGGTCCTTAAGCCTACAATTATTACGCTTCAATTTGGTTTAAACGATTGTAATTGTTGGGACACCGATAAGGGTCTACCTAGAGTTTCAGAGAGAGCGTATGAAGCCAACCTAGTTGAAATGATTGCCCGGGCGAGAGTGTTCGGTGCGGAAAAAATAATTTTGTCCACTAACCATCCTACCTTGCGACATAGCGTTTTAGCTTCTGGAACCACATTAGAAGACAGACGTAAAGAGTATAATAACATTGTGAGACAAGTGGCTGCTGAAGAAGAGGTCACATTGTGTGATATGGAGTCAGTTTTCGAGGGCATTAGAGACCTATCTTTATCCGAGATGCTTCTACCTGAACCAGATGTTTTGCATCTAAGCATTGAGGGGCATAAGACATATGCAGCTGCAATTTTTGAAAAACTAAAAAAAGCTATAGATTTAATCGTTTCCGAAAAATAGGGAGATACTAGATTGGATAAGAGTACAACCGATGAGCATTGGGATGCTCGGGCAAAAACTGAAGAAGATGCAAATTTGGTGAATATAGCCGATGTATCCCAAAGAAAATTGGAGACCAACTTCTTGCTAAAACATCTTGACCAGTCTCAGTCCGTGCTAGAAGCAGGCTGCGGAAACGGTTTTTTGACCAATATCATTAGGGATAAAGTAAAACACGTTGATGCATTTGATTATGCTGAAAACATGATTTCAAGAGCGAAATCAGAGCAAGGTGAAAAAAACAATAAGTTCTTTCATGATAACATTCTGTCTCCTCGACATTGGGCGTCCCAATACGACACCATTGTTTGTGTTAGGGTTCTCATAAATCTAAGAAACTTAGACGAGCAAAAGTTGGCGGTGGAAAATATGGCTAATTCTCTCCACAAAGGCGGAAAACTAATTCTAATTGAAGGGTACCAAGATGGTTTCACCGGGCTCAATAACCTTCGCGATAAATCGGGTCTCGAGCGCTTGCAGCCCGCCAGTATCAATTTTTATAGTCTCGTCGACATAATGGTGGAATTCTTGGAGATGCATTTTGAGATAGTAGACCAATTTCACACGGGTAGCTTCGACTTTCTAACTAGGGTCGTTTATCCTACTTTAGTTGGTTCGCAGAATGCGACGGGTCATGCCGAGTTCCATAAAAAAGTCTTGCGGTTATGCGAAAATTTCAATCCAGATGATTTGCAGCCTTTAGCTAGGTTGAGAGGCTTTTTGTTGGCTAAGAAGAATTGAGAGAAGCCTGCCTAAGAAAATAAATCGGAGATTCTAAAAAAGCATTCTTATCTATTGTTAGAAGAAGTATAGAGGAAACCACAAAAATACCCATGTTTTGCAAAACACTCTCTAGAATAAAGTGAATGATTAAAGCAGATTTTAGAATGCCTCTAGGTTCACATGATATGATTGGTACTGAACCACACCACTAGAAAGATTGTACGAGCTTCAACACTCGTTTCAACGGACTGAGGCAAAATGAAAAAAATTATCCGAGCCAAGAGTGATTAGACCAATGAAACTTGATGGGCAGCAGCTTTCAAGAATAACTCATTGCTGGATTCTTTTGACCTTGATTGCTCTCGCTCTGTTACTTAAGCAATGGCTTTACGAAGAAATTGCCGCATCATATTGTTGCCTGCAATCAGATAATCTAGATACGCTACCCCTCAGGGATTTTTGGAAGCTATTGCTTCCTTCTGACGGTGGAGGAGCCGGGTTCACGCACTGGGGAAGCAGCGGAATGGCTGCCGGGGAATTAATCAGACGTCTGACTGGTAATCTTCACAACGCTAATCTGGTATTTTTAGCTCTCGCCATGTGTGCGGCTTATTGGTGTGGCATCAATATCTATAAAAACCTAATCTCGGCAATTGTGCTTACTCTGTTAGTCGGATTGGGTACACACCTGAATTATGTGTATTACCACAATCATGTGGGCGTTTTTAATTTATTTATTGCTTATGTCCTGCTAAATATTAGTTTTGGATATAAAATAGTATTTGAAGGGGAAACCGATTTGCGGTATCGAATTGGCTTTATTCTATCGCTTTTACTTATCATGGTCTTTTCAGAAATTTGGGTAAATTACTTCGCCTTTTTGCTATGTTCTGTGTTCTTCTTGTGGTTTCTCTCCATCCGGCATTCTGGCTTCATTATGGTTCATCGGATTAAACCCTTGGCTATTTCTGTTTTAGTTTTAATGGCGCTATATTTGCCCATAAGATTGTCATATGGCGTTCATCTATCCACACCAGGCGGTGAAGAAGAAGTAATATTTACCTATCCGTCCTTAGTTCTTATGTTAGACGATTTTATCGTGAACATTTTCACATTTTTGCATGCATCTCTCACTAGTTTTATTCCGCCAATATTCACGTTTTCTAATTCAATTTCAGTGTACGGATCGAGTGAGATTATGGCGCAGCAGAACGGGTACCATCCTGCTGGAACTCATTTAGTTCCTTATAGCCACCTTTTTTTGTGGCGCTTCGTTGCCGGCGGGGTTGTTTTTGGTTTTGCCTATTTTTTCGCAAGGAAATTTTACAGATGCTTAATAACTAAAGAGTTGCGTTCTGTATTAATCGTCCTTCTCTGTATAATGATTTTAGTCGGTTTTGCTTCCCACTCAATAATAAAATTTCGACCTTATAACTCTACGCCTTTCCTTACTTACAAATGTATCACGAGCGTTATTGGGGTTTATCTATTGACGGCAGGCTTTTTTTCTTCTATTAAACTTGTTCGCTCTACCTTCTTTTTCCGTAGTGCCCTCTTTTGTTTACTTTTTTTGATTCTTGTGAATTCATTCACTCGGCCTATTTATGAAAACACCGCATATAACGAAACTCACCTTTGGTACAGGAGTCCGTATACCAATTTTTCTTTTTGAAAATGCTGCTCGAAAATAAGATGATACAGAACAAACAGCATCCCTTCTTTAATATGACAAAACCCGTCTTCGAAGCCACTGAGACAAAAGCTTTGGGAGACCCTATGAAACATGCTCAGGATTGGCTTGATAGCCAAAAAGAGATCGTTTGGAAACAAAAAGAAATATAAATGGCGATTTGGCATGTGAGTTGGGCGTTTTGAAAAAAGCTTTATTTTGTCAGAAAAACCACTCATAATTTCCTTCTTTTCCTGGGGCATGAGAAAAGCCATGTTTCGTTGGAGAGTAATAAAAAGAGAATTAATACACTTCAAGCCCGATAAAATAAAAGAGTATTGGGGGGCGGTTTGGAGCTTGCTACGTCCCAAGGGTATGGACGAGAGAAATACAATTGGGGCCGCTACTTATGAGGTTGATCGAGGTTCCTCCTAAAGGTCTTCTAAAATAACTGTACTGAGGATCTTTTTTAGTATCACCCCGCCTAGGTTGACGAATGCTAGGCGTCATCCAAATGTTAGTTGAGATTAGTTCTTTTGGTTTTTTTCACGCCAAGCTCGGATACGATTCAACGTATCTTGGTTCGAAATCTCGTTTTCTACGGCTTCTAAAATTTCCGCAACGGAATGTAACAGGCGGTTCTGTACTTGGATTTTTATCTGTGCGTCGTTTCTCTCTGCCCTGAGTTTTTCGGTAATATTTCGTAGGTTCGCCATTTCTAATTCATGCGCTTTTTTCCTAGAACTTCTGTCTTCATTCATGTTTCAAGTTACCTCCATTTTCTTGTTTCTCAATATTTCCAAACTGTGATCACCGCAGTTAAATAGTAGGTCGATAACAGACAGATGGGAAGAAAAATCCCCATACATTTGAGGGTAGGTAGGATGCTGGTAGTTTTGCCATTCAACTTTCACGTCGATAGCCTTAAACTTATCCTCCCTCAAGTAACTTTTTGCCGAGTCTCCGGTCAAGTAGTTATCTGCTTCAAAATATTGGCATAGCTGTATTAGTCTATCATCGCGGTCTCCGTCAAGTTTAATCGACGAGGATTTGTGAGTCTCGGTGTTCACCTTAAGTAATTCGCTCAACTTTTCTATCAAAGCAAAATTTAGCTCCACAAGATTTTCCCAAGATCTATTTAATAGATCCTCTAAGTCAGCAAAGTAATTGGAGAAAAAGGGTGCTCTAGAGTAATTTTGCCTAATCGTTTCTAAATGTTTTCTTGTCCATTTCCGTTTATTGTCGATTTCTACGGCATTGAGCATGCACGCAAAGTGTCCCGATAGTGAAACAGGAACAGTCAACCACGCTGCGCCCGAGGCTGTTTTTATACGATTCCTATTTCGCCAACCTCCCTTATCGTATTGCACATCGTCGTAATGAACAAAAATGTCTGCTCTATCCAGTTGCTCAAAGTAACCAAGCCACGGAAGATACCCAGGTTGTAAGACTGCTAGGGTTGTCACAATATTTAACCTACATCATTCCGTCAACAGAAACGGTTGAATAAGGTGGCGGGAAGGATTCTCTGAGTTTTTCCACTAAAGATGTTCTTCCTTCGTCCGTCAAGGTAAGTCCATCTTCATCCTCAAGATAGTAAACAGAAATATTTTCACCGCCTTCCTCAGCCCACTTTGACATCCTTTTGTCTTTTGCGAACACAATTCCATCAGGTTCAGATTGGTCTATATCAATGATTCTAAAGATCGGGTCCCAAGCCTTTCCCTCTCGAGATATTATGCCAAAGACTACAGGTTTCTGGTGCTTTCTTATTTTAGCCTTTTGGAGGTCAAATGGACCGCTGAAAAGATGACCTCCGATCTTCAATCCCACGTTTCTACTCCTCCGTCGCTAGCCAATATGCTTCTCCCACCAAAGCTGAAACATTACCAAATTCCAAATCCTATCACCACTCCTTATCCCTTCATCAAATTTGCCATTCAGAAGCTGTTGGACTGAGTCAGAATCCAGCAAATTGTGCATCTTGAGACGGTGTGGCGATAAAGTATCTTTAACAAATGCTCCTAGATTGGATAAAATCCATTCATTAACAGGCATTAAAAATCCTTCCTTTGGTCTGTCTATTAGTGAGTCAGGCAATAAACCTGAAGCTACCTCTTTGAGAATATGCTTCGTCCGGCCGTTTCTTATTTTCATATTATCTGGGAGTTTCATCACAAACTCTATTATTCTGGGGTCAAGAAAAGGCGGTCTGACTTCTACTGAGTGGCTCATGGATAATCTGTCTACAAAAGCAAGGACTTGATCCGGAAGCAGCGTCTGGAAATCGTAAGTTAAGGCCATATTCAGGTAGTTCTTATCCGAAATCTTATCGTGTTGACGCCTTACTAGGTTCTCTGAGTGATAAGCATCGATTTTCTCTAGCATCTCAGAGGTATAGAGCATTCGCTTAGTAGGATCATCCATGATGTACTGAGCCATTCTCTGCGCTGCAGCGTCCCCTTTGCCATAAATAATTTTTACTTCGTCGTAGGTAAATCCATGCATTTCACAGATACTTACTGCTTTTGATCTTGAGATATTGCCACTTTCCGCTTCAGTGCATGCCTCGATCGGAGCTGCTAAGCGTTGAGTCCGATAGCTTCCGAAAAGCTCATCGGCCCCGTCTCCCGATAAGGCTACTGTAACATGCTCTTTTATCAGTCCACTTAAAAACCACGTTGAAATAACTCCAGAAAAAGGTTCATCAAAGGCATTTACAACAGCGTCTATAGCCTCAGGAATATCTTCTGCTCGTACCAACTTTTCATGATGATTAGTGCCATAAATTTTTGAGACCTCCCTTGCGAAATCTTGATCAGATTGTTTGCCAATCGATCCTCCCTCATAGACTAATGTGAAAGTATCTATAGGCCGATTGGCTTTAGAAGCCATCAACGCTACTACTAGCGAGCTATCAAGTCCCCCTGACAAGTAAGCTCCCAATGGAACGTCCGATTGCATTTGCATTTCGACGCTACTTTCCAAAAGCTGTCTCAAATCAAGAACTGCATCACTTTCTGACTTCAGGGCTTTTCGTGATGAATAATTGGGTAGCTCGTACCAGTTTTTTATTTGATAAGAAGACTTGGAGGCGTCCCACAGTAGATACTGACCTGGCTGAAGTTGCTTTATGTCTTTAAATGCAGACCGAGGTGCGGGTACGTTTTTGAATGTGAAATAATGATCCAACCCCTCAAAGTCTGGAGCTTTACTTACCTCTGGATGGAGTAACAAGGATTTTGGCTCAGAAGCGAATGAGATTCCGCTTTTTGAAAGAGAATAATAGATTGGCTTTATCCCGACATGGTCGCGTACCAGAACAAGATGTTTTAATTTCGAATCCCAAATACCTATTGCAAACATTCCGTTTAGATAGGTGAACATTTCAAGCCCATATTCTTCGTAGAGATAGACTAAAACCTCGGAATCAGAATGGTCGGATTGGAAATTATAGCCCTTAACCTGAAGTTCTTCGCGCAGTTGCTTGTGATTATAAATTTCACCATTGAAAACTACAGTTATAGTTTTATCTTTGTTGAAAACCGGCTGCCCTCCGGTTTGGGGATCAATAATGGACAGACGCCTCATCCCAAGGGAGATGCCCTTAGCGGACCAGAAACCGGAGTCATCCGGACCTCTGTGAGTAAGCAAATTCACCATGTCCGTCAGTAGATCATTATTTCGGAGGTCGCCAGTAAATCCCGCTATTCCACACATCTTAAGATCACCATATCAATATTTAGAAGCTATTAGCTTAAATCACTTTTATACGTCTAGTTTGCGGAAAACCGGTCCACCACGAAAACCTAGGGTCTATTACCTAACACTTCCAGTTAAAGTCGGCTATCTTTGGTAAACTAATGTAATTCAATCTTTCCCGAAGCGGTGCGAATTGGGATATGACGCATCCATAATTGTTTTTCCCAATGAGTACGATTTTTCTTGAACCATTCAATAGTCTTGTCTAATCCGTCTTCCCAATTAATTGTCTGCTTCCAGCCCAGCACTTCTGATATTTTGGTAGAGTCTCCAGTATGTCGTTCCACTTGTCCAGGACGCTCGCCTACAAACACTATTTTTTCGGGATCAGCTTCCATTTTTCTTGCAATATCTTCTGCTAGGCTTAATACAGATCGGTGCTGTCCGCTTGCGACGTTAAATACTTCTCCAGCAACTTTATCGACGGGAGCATGCATTACGAGATCTAGGGCTAAGCATGTATCCTCGACGTGTATGAAATCTCTGGAGGAAGTGCCTCCCCCATGTACAGTCATTTGTTCGTCCATCAGCGCCGACGCAATGAATCTCGGGATAACTTTCTCAAGGTGTTGTCTAGGGCCATAGTTATTGAAAGGCCTTACTATGACAGCTGGCGTTTTATAGGTTTCCCAGTAGGAGTAAACGAGTCTATCTGCGCCGCACTTTGCGCTAGCGTAGGGACTCGAGGGGTTTAGAGGGTGCTCTTCAGTCATGGTTTCACTAATTGCGGTGCCGTAAACTTCTGAAGTGGAAATATGTATGAAGCGTTCTATTTTTCCGGAGTCTATTGCCGCGTTAATGACTGCATGTGTGCCAATAACATCTGTTTCGAAAAAAACTAAGTTATCAAAAATTGAGCGAGTGACGTGCGTTTCTGCGGCAAAATGAACCACTATATCTGCTTCTCTTGCTAGGCTCACTACGAGACCCTGGTTACAAACGTTGCCGTACCAAAACTGTATCTGAGATTCATCCGGATCGTTAACCCCGCTCGGGAGATTGCCGTATTCTCCAGCATAAGTCAAAGCGTCCAAGATTAAAATTCTGTAGTCCGGGTATTTGTTTTTCAAGTAGTGCACGAAGTTGGACCCTATAAAGCCCGCTCCACCTGTTACCAAAACGGTTTTGCTCACTGTATTCTACCCCCGAGATTTAGCTCCGTTAAGACTGAGCAGCTTCTTCAAAGTACTCGCCACCTCTTCAACATGTTCATCTGGCATATAAGGATAAAAGGGGAGTGATAGAGTTCTGCTACCAATGCTTTCGGCTATCGGGAAATCTCCCGCTTTATATCCGTATTTTTTTGAAAAAAAAGACGTTAAGTGAATCGGATTGTAGTTGACTACAGTCTCAATCCCACATTCTCGTAATTTATTAATGGTGTGCATTCTATCGCTATCTATCCAGACTGTAAACAAATGTCTGGCATGTACGCTATCGACAATTTCAGATTGCAATTGTATCTTTTGGTGATCTCGGAACAAAGCCGAGTAATTTCTGGCTAAGCGATGTCTTTCTCTTAACTTCACGTCAATACGATTTAATTGGGGCAAAAGAATGGCAGCATCAATATTGCTCATGTTGTATTTCCAACCCATTTCTATAACGTCCCAGTCGCTGTAGCCTTCCCTATAGCGGTCAACTGCACTTTTTGTAGCTCCGTGTAAGCGTAATCTTTTTAGGCGGTGAAAAATTTTTTCATCCCTAACCGCAATGGCCCCTCCTTCGCCACACGTAAGATTTTTAGTGGCAAAGAAGCTATAGCAGGCGGCATCGCTAAGTTGTCCTGGACGAACTTTAGATCTCGCACCTTCAACACAATGAGCACAGTCCTCTATAATTTTTAAATTATATTGTGAGGCTAAATCGCGGATTGAAAACATGTCGCACATCAAACCGTACAAATGAACCGGTAAAATGGCTCGCGTCTTTTTGGTGATCGCGTCTTCTATTTTAGAAGCGTCAATATTCCCTGTGCTTTTCTCCACATCGACAAAAACAGGTACCGCACCTGCAGATTCTATCGCCGTAGCGGTGGCAACATAGGTGAGGGGCGTTGTAATTACTTCATCCCCTGGGCCAATGTTCATGGCTAATAAAGCCATATGAAGTGCACCTGTACAAGATGTTACTCCTAAAACATAGGGCAAGCTTGTATAAGCAGAGAATTCATCTTCAAACTGTTCAGTGAACTCGCCGGTTGTGAGAATGGGGTTTTCGAACACTCTCCGGACGTTTTCTAGCTCGGGATCACCTATATCATGTCTATAAAATGGAATTTTATATGCCATAGGCGAAATAGATCACAATGGGGTATTCAACTCTTGTTTACTTTAGGAGGGGTGCTTACTGTTCAGCCATTTGGAAATCGTCGTGTTCTCCCAATCGTGCTTTCTTTTCAAGGCGGGCTTTTTCAGCGTTGTCTACGACTTTCCAATAGTTGTGTTTCCAGGAACGGTATTTCCAGTCCGGGCAACCTGCACACATCGATATCTTTTGCCCCTCACCCTTCAAATGCTTGTCTCTATAAAATTGAAAGCCCTCGCCATGCCAAATCTCTTCAATCGTCTTTTCAGAGACATTTCCCATCTGGGTATTGGCAGAAATATCATAGCCACAAACCATTACATTTCCCCTGGAATCTATATTCAACCGTTCGAAAATGAACGGGCAAGGGGTTATTTCAGGGTTAAGATAGGGAGACGCGTCTGCTGATAGCAATTTATTCTGTTCCACTTTAGAGTCAATAGTAGTATTGACTCCCCAACTTAAAAATTTTCTTTTAATTAAGTAGTCTATTCCAATCTCGTTTACCCATAAACGTTCTACTTCGTTTATGTCTACTCCCTCCTGCTGTACTGCCGAGGCGATTATTTTCGAGTTACTACCAATCTCGTCTCTTAACTTTAGCATTCTTTTTGTGTTGATAAGTAGTTCGTCCCAAGACAACCCTGCCCGTACTACTTTGTAGGTATCTTCTTCGGCGGCATCAACAGAGAATTCAATCATATCTACGTTTGCTTCTAGTAATGCTCTGGAATTTTCTTCATCAAATTTCGAACCGTTTGTTATCAAGCCTATCTTTGCCCCTACAGATTTTGCATAAACTAAAAGTTCTGTAACCTGGGGATGAAGCATGGGTTCTCCACCTCCAGAAATTCTCAGATAGGCTTCATGAGGACCGGCTTCGTCGGCGATTTTCTTGAATATCTTTTCACTCATGAAAGGAGCGTCAAGGTACTCCTTCCTTATGTTAGAGTTTGTGTAAGGACAGTGTGGGCACAAGGCGTTACAGGGATAGACGAACGACAACACAAGCATCATTGGGAAGCCAGAGGCTTGTTCTCGTAAACCGTATTCGGCTTGCTCATGCAAGTTCGGCTTTTCCGCTCGGGATTTCACTTGATTATTTTGTTCTTGGTTCATCAAGATTCCTACTGTCTTTCTTCTTCAGCGTATCTGCCTATTGATGATTCCTCGTCATACCAAAAAGGACGTGTTCCTTCTACTTGCTCATCTTCATAAGTTGCGCCTGCCACTTGCCAATCACCACATCCTTTACATATGGTGGGCAGCTTATCCCAATTATGTTCTCTATGGTGTTTCCTTAAATGCTCTCCGAGCATATGCCATAGCTCTTTAACGGTGTGGTCTTTAACATTCCCCACTACAAATAGACCTTCATAATCGATTGCGCAGGCTACTGCGTTACCATTGGAATGAATTGCCATTGTGTTATTGCCCCAAGGACAAGCTATTCTAAATTCGGAATCTCGATCAATTGTTTCGCTTCTTACTGTTCCGGTTGCGGTCCATTCTAACATTGGTCGTATCTTTACTTCGGCACCTCGTTCAGTCCAATATTTGCGGTAATCTTCGGCTTCGTGCGCGTTATCTTCCATTACTGAAAACTGAGCTGTTATGGACGGATAGGTTTGACCTCTTTCCTTGCGAAGGCGACATAACTTTTCCACCGCGGGATACACTACATCCCATTTTGCACCTGCTCTTATTTTTTCGAAAGTTTCTTTGGATAGTCCGTCCAAACTCAATATGAAACGTTTGAGTGGCGAATTGAGGATTTTTTCAATATTGTCATGCTTTTCCAATAAGGTGCCGTTAGAATTGAGTACGAGATTCTTACAGCCTACAGAATCTGCATAGTCTATTCTTTCCCAAAGTTCCTCGTGTAGAATTAACGCTTCTCCATAAAAGGTGGGCCAAATTTCGCAATTGGGTGCTTCTCGCCCTACCTCTTCCACTATTTTGTCGTGTATTTTCCTGCCCATATGTTCTTTGAATCTCAACATTTCTCGGTGTGAGCAGTGAATGCACTTAATATTACAGACAGATGTATTTTCTATAACTAGCTGAGGTGGAAAATCATGCTCGACTAACTTTTTCTCTATAGTAGATAATTCCAAGCGTCGTGCTTCCTCGTCCACATGCTTTTTTCTTGCAATAAATTGAGACAATGTTTGCAACCTCTAAATCATTTCAGATTTTTATTAATACTTTTAATTATATCAAGCCTTTATCCAAAGAATACTATCATGATTGTACTGCCGGAAGGAAGACTATTCTAGATGAGTTAAATACTTTTAGGTTACTGGCGTCGATAGATTCGAGGTGTGCTCATAAAGTGTTTTCGAATTTGCATTCTTTTGAACCATTGATTTGTTAGGACCTTTTAGGGCTACTTATCTTAAAGCGGGTGGTGTACTTGAAAAACAAGCCACAGTACAATTGGCCTCCCATATCGGCCAATGTTGCTAAGAAACTGAGAAAAAGACCTATTCGTGCAGGGAAAATAATCTAAAATGACGAAAGATCGTACTTATCTATTAATTTGTTTGGCTGTAATCTGCCTATTAGCTCTCCAAATGGGCCAAGCTTTATCTGCAGAGACTTCGTTAGACCCATCGGCTTTCCTTATTCTGTCGGCTGGTTTCTCGGTATGGATCCTCCCTGGACTTTTGCTTGGCGAGTATTTGGCCATTGAATCCGATGATTTTGCTACTACGATCTCCTTGTCGATAGCCGGTTCAATGCTTATCGGTGTTTTGTCTATTCTTATGTTGTTACTTTTTCAACTTAAGGTTTCTCAGTGGGCGATATTCCTGTGTGCCAGTCAGATTTTTGCCCTGCTTGGATTAGTGCAGTTATATTTACGAAGGGGATCTTTAGTTTTTGTTGGACCTGTCTTTCAGATGTTTTCTCTAAAAACGTATGAGGAAAAACATTCTTTGGCAGTCTTCGGAATCGCTGTCGTCGGTCTCACATTTTCTTATAATGTGGGAGAAAATCTCTTCTTGTTAGGAAATGAAACTGCATTACATTTGCAATTTACGCGTTTTTATCATCAGTTTTCGTTTTCCCTCGATGAACTCGCTTTAGTGAAAGGCTTTCCTCCAGCAAACCTAATCCATTTCTGGGAATACCAAATAGCGGTATGGTCAACAATATCTGGTATGGATCCTTTGGTGCTTTTTTTGAGGGCGCGCTGTCTTTTGCCCTTTGTCGGTTTTATAGCGTTGTTCTTCTTCGTGAGGAATGTGTTCCAATCTGATTTCTACAGATATGGGGTCTACTGGGGGGCTGTTGTTTTGTCGTTTGGCCTTTTTAATCTTCAGTCGCCTTCGAGTTTATCTTGGATTGTTGAAACCGATAAGAGTCGATTCTTAACTTCATTTATGGGAACAGTCCATCACTCAGATTCAGGCATGGACATTTTACTTCCCCTAGGATGTGGTCTTTTACTCTATGTACTTAGACACATGTCTGGGAAAATATGGTGTCTTTTGTTCGGCTTTTTGGTTGCTGCCTTGTTTTGGCATGTTAGAGAATTTTTGCAATTAGGAATACATTTTATCTTTCTTTCGGTGGTAGGTGTGCTGGCATTGAAAAGTGTGCGGAAATCACTAGCACTTAATTGGGTGGCAATCGTTGGAGCTTTTCTAATCATTTCTGGCGGTTTTTTATACAACGGCTCTCTTTCCCAGTCGGATGACAACCCAATAAGAGGGTATCCTGAAATGAAAATAAAGGAAGTTGCCCTAGAGTATATGTTTGAGGAAAGAAACCTTCTGGGATTCAGGAGTTTGTTTAACTTCCCCTTGCATATAATCCCTGCAGTTTTTGCTAAACCCGACGAAATTAGGTCTAGTGATTATATGTATCGGAAATTTATGAATATAAGTCAGAATCTTCATGTGGATTATTGGCTAGTTCTTTGCGCTTTTTCCATTTTAATAATTGGTCTCTGGGGAACCTACAGAGGAAAGTTGTTAGCTCGGTTTTTTTTCCTTACGTGGTTTTGTCTTTTTAGTTGGAATAGCTCCATGCTATTTTTCATCATTGCCACCTACAGCGAATTGTTAATCACTATTCCTCGAATGTTGACAACCTTTTCAGCAATATTAGTAGCCACTGCGGGTTGTGTATTATATGAAAAGTTAAGAATTTTATCAGAAAAAAAATCTAGTCAATACGAAGCCGAGCAATTCAATGTTATGTGTTATTTGTCGGTGTTAGTTTTTGGATATGTAATTTTTAATTTAATCAATAACTCGACGGTTATTATTAATGGATACAGATATAACTGGGAGTTGATTTTATTTTCTCTCATCTTATCTGCTTTAGCTTGGACTGGGTTTATATTTTCGTTTATTCGGACACCTGTCTCTGAAAAAAGGGAGCTTAGTAATCGCGGTCTGGGTTATAAAGTGGTTTTGCCGGCTGCCGGTCTATTTATTTTTACTATGCCCGCTCTGGGTGGTAATTATCTTAGATACTTTGAAGAATCGAGCTACCACTCCGAATTTACCGTAGGAATATTTGAGGATGGTAACGCTTACGGCTATTCAAGGAAATTAATTGATTACCTTCGCGCTATGCCGGTAGGCGCGACTTTTGCCCCGAGCGATCCGACAGATAGTGGTATGGTTAGTCTTTTTGCGCCTCTTAGACAACTTTCAAATAACGCTAATCTGGTAAACATGAACTTTCAGACAGTTTTGTTTAGAGAGAAAAAACACCCGCTTTTCAATCTAAACGAAATACTTGCTAGGGGCGAAAACGATTTGGAAATGGCGCATGACGAGATTTTAAAATTTTTAGCATCCGGAAATTCGGAATATGTTTTATTACAGGACAAGAATTATCAATCTCTGAAATGGTATTTTGAGGCTCACTGGGAAGACTACGACTTTGTCTTCCATAACAATGTTGACAAAGAATTAATCATCAAAATAATAAAGCCTCTTTAGTCATTAACGGTACGGTTTTCTGTTTGTTGCAATTAACTGCGGTCGCCAAAAGTTTAAACTTTTTTAAATATTTGGGATCTAATCTAGATATATAGGGGTAACTTACTCATTTTAAATAAACCTCAATTCCGTCTCTACAAATAAAAATGTCGTCTTCGTTGTATGTCGCGCGTGCTCCATCGAAAACGAACTGGCAGTCTCGATAATGCTTTTCCCCTATTTGTATCCCACCATATTTTTTTTTCGTCTTCATTATCCTATAGAGCAGCAACCCATCTATTTTTTGTGGATCAATGATATTCCATTTCTCATCAAGAGGTGGTAGGTACGAACCATCAGTAATCTCAGTCTTATTTCCATTTAATTCGGCGGCTATCCCTTTATCCAGTAATTTCCTGCAAGCCGTGTTCTCGATCAATCTTTCCAATTCCGCCTGGCTATCTAATTCGGACATTGGAATCAATTCTTCCGCTAGTAACATTCCCTTATCAATTTCGTGGTTAATGGCGTGCAAAGAAACTGTTAATTCTGTTTCTCCATTGATAATTGCCCAACCCACAGTATGCCTCCCTCTATATTTTGGCAATTTGCCGGGATGAATGTTCCAAATGCCTCTTCCAAAGCTATCTATCTGACGTTCATTAAAAATCAAGCCAAAACCAAAGGATAATCCTAACTCGGCCCGCCAATGTGAATTTTTAAACTGTTCCTTCGAAGAAACAGGAAAGTATTTAATTTGCCTGAGTATTGCGAAATCATACAGAGATTGATTGAATCGCTGGTTCTCATTAACTATCCCAACTATTTTAAATCGAGTGCTCGCAGCCATTGCGAATTTATGGCTCGGTCCAAAACAGACAACTTCCCACTCACTTGTGATCATCTAAAGCACCTGGCTATGAAAATTGGCATATTGAAGCGTGTCGGCGCTCCACACATATCAACGGTACTCTCGAAGTAAAGTAGCTATGAGCCTTAAAGGCTCTTCTTCTAATTTGAACGGCTCACTCACCCTCGAAATATTATTTTTCCGTAGCATAATTTTCAATCGATACCTCCATCCCCAAGAAAGCCAAACCTTCATTATATCCCGCAAAGTCATCGATACATTTTTAATAGAGAACCCTTTAGCGTCTCCAACCCGCCGAGGAAAAAAACCAATGGGCACCTCGATAAAAGTTTTTCCAGCAATCTGTGCTCTTATAAGTGCTTCAGGGCTTAAGAAGGAACTTTCCCCCGAAAGTTTCATATTTTGAAGAATATCTTTGGGATAAATATGAACGTTTTGAAAATCATGAAAGTTCGCCCCAAAAAGGATTTTTATTATGTAATAATTTCCCAGAGAAACTATCGCACGCCAAAAATTGTCCGCTCTACTTTTCACTCTAAATACAGATTTTATGACAGGTATATGAGAAACTAACCTAACTGGCGACGGCCTTATTCCAACGATGATGTCGTAATAATTAGTAAGCTCTAAAAAAGTTCTGATGTTTTTTAAATCATAACACCAGTCGACCATCTGCCAAAAAATAAAGTCGTTCTTAGCTTCTTTGACCGCTCTCAAGAAAGAGTATCCGGTTCCCTTGTTTGTCTCATTTGTGAACAGGTATACCCCCTGATTGTTCTCTGAAAATTCTTTAACAATTTCGTTAGTCTTGTCAGTTGAGCCGTCATCTATAAAGATTAATTCATAACTGATGGCTACTTCAGACAGCATCTTCACGGCATTCTCTAAAAATTCTCGAACCAGTAACTCTTCATTATAACCATAGGTAATGAGTGAGACAGATCGTGTAAATTTATTTAATCCGTTCGTTTTGATTTCTAACCGCGGTAATGACATTTATTAATCCGTAAGAGCTTAGACCTTAGATTTTCTTAATGTGTGTTATAAAATTAAATGCCGTCTTGTTTAGGTCGAATAGATATTAGAAATTAAAAGTTATCAGGGTTGTGATGGAGGAATCATGTCTTAGTGATGCAAATTTGTCAATTGAGGGGGTTTTCCGATTGTAGATTAAACTAGGATTTATTTTGCTTTACTCTTAATGTGAGTATGAATATAAGTGCCGGCAACCCACTCACAACTGAAAGAACTCTCAGTGCAAGGAACAAGCTTGCAAACCCGTAGGTTATCTCATTGCCGGCGAATAACCTACAGACTGCGTCGAAGACAGTTTCGCCCACTCCTAAACCGGCTGGGCTGATGGGCAAAGCATTAGATAGTTGCGCTAAGGCTGTCGCGATAGCAAAGCCCTCCGCTCTTACGAGATAGTTGGAGATCTGAAGGCAAAAATATACGTTTGCTCCCATAGAAACCATATGAGTTAGAATCATTAATAAAAATACGAAAAAAGTCTTTGTGGGTAGCGTTTGGAAATTTCTCAAGGCCGCAGATAGCTCTTGTGCCTGTTGTGACCATTTTACTTTTCCAAATTTTTGAAGAAATATACTGAGCTTAGACATGATGGCGGGACTGAAAAAAATCACGATAATAATGGAAAGGAAAACGCCAATCATAAGGCTAAGTAATTCTGTATTATTCGGCGAAGCAAGCGTGGCTTTCTCAGTAAAGATCACAATAATCCCGGTAATAACCATTAACAATCCAGCCATGCCAAGCAGCTTGTCGATTAGTAGAGCTGATAACGCATGTGATAAACCCCGCTTCGAGTTTCCAAATAAGTAAGTTAGTCGTACGACTTCCGAAAAAAGAGGCCCCAAAGCAACATTAGCAGATAAGTGTCCGATAAAAGTTACACCGATAGATCGTAAGGCTGTTACGTGTATTCCCAATATTTTGAGAATAACTAGAAGCCTTATTCCCGCTAACGTAGTAGATAGAACCATGAGCGCGATAGCAAACGATATTGTAGAAGGATTGCTATGCAACCCTTTGAGGATTCTGAAATCTAGAGACTGATTGTTATAAAGAAACAAAAATAGGACTATAATTACTATAAATTTCAGTAAAAATAAGCTAATTTTCATTCTTTCCGCCTCGAGTTTTTTTCGACCAAATTCGAATTATAACTAATAATCCAAAGAAGGCTTACTGATCATCCCGAGATCATTTATAATTGTACCAGCAGCATTATTAAACCATCGAACTATAAACTTAGTTTAGTTGGTATAGTGGATTCGTTGAAGAAGGTGATGCAGTATTCCTATGCTTTTTAATTTGAGCTTTAGAATGCCCCCAAATTTTTCCTTGATTATCGATGCCGCCCGTAGTGGCTATTAGTTAATGATGAGAAGTGTTTTCTATAGAAAAATGCTCTGGTGAAATTATTGAAAAATGAAAATCGGTAACAAAGATACAAAAGAAAGAACCTATCTTTTCGATGGCCAGTCCAAAGCGGATCCTAATGACTACATACACGATGATTTAAATGTACTGGTAATCTATGGAGACAATTCTTCCTTTACCAAAACAGTAGAGGAGCATCTCCATTCCTTTAAACAGTATTTGCCGTTCAATGTTTATTATGCAAATGGCATTTTGGATTACAACAATATAAGCTGGCTGGATGACTTTGATGTCATAATTATCCATTATTCCCTAGGTCTCTATCATCAAAATTACGCGTCCACAAATGTGCTAAGAGATTTGAAAAAATCGAAAGCGGTTAAATTTGTTTTTGCTCAAGACGAATATGACAATACAAATGAGTTAATACGCAAAATAAACTTTATAGAGGCAGACACTTATTTCACATGCGTGCCGGAAGATTTACACGAGAGAGTTTTTGGTGGTCGATTAAACCCCAATATTGAGCTAATCAATAACCTAACTGGCTATGTGCCAAATTATCAGAAATATGCTCGACTAAAAACTAAAGAACTAGGAAAGCGAAAGTTTTCCGTTTCTTATAGAGGACGTCCTTTGCACCCTAAATATGGTCTATATGGGTATCTTAAATGGAACGCTGGTAAGCGTTTCAAAGAGTATTGCGAAAAAAATAGTATTTCATTTGACATTGAAGTCTCAGAGGAGGCTAGACTCTATTGGGATACATGGCATGGCCTGCTGCTCGAGTCTCGAGGGATGCTCGCCACACCTTCAGGTTCAAATGTATTCGATTTTGACGGTTCCATTAGAGAGCAGATTGATCAGAAATATGGAGATTCGAAATTCGATCACTATCCAAAAATCCTGAATGAATTAAAACCGATAGAGGAAGAATTTTTTGATATGGGCCAAATTTCGCCGAAAATGTTTGAGATGATGGCTTTTGGTGTTGTACCACTTGTGGTGGCTGCACAACTTATACCCGAGATGAAATCTGGCCAAAATTATATAGAGGTTTCTCCACAGCTAGATAATCTTGAGGAAGTTTTTAATAAACTTGGTGATGATGATTTATGTCACGACATTCTACAAAAAAATTATTCTATAATTGACAGTGAGAAATATTCGTATAGGACTTTTATCTTCAATTTAGAAAGACTGATAAGGCGTAAAGTCAGGGCGAGTAAGGGCATTGAATTTTTGACGACTGCATATGCAAAGAAAAAGAAAAAAATTAATTGGGAAGTTAATGATTCGAAACGTACAGTAGAACAGTCTATTGTTGGTAGTCGAAATTTTGAATCAATCAACTATTCCATTATGCCCCGAGATTCGTTTACAAGTTCTCCTCAGTACTATTGGGATATTTGGTCCTATCAGGAGTATTTGACTCTTAATCGTCCGAGAACCTTATTTGGAAGGATCTTTTTTGTACTAGGTAAACCACTAAGGTTTCTGAGGCACGTAATCAATAACGAAGCACACATATTCAAAAATAACAATCTGAGAGATCTAACAGAAGACAGGCATTTTCATCGTAGAATTTTAGCTAAAGTTTTTTTAATTACTCCCAAAAGAGCAAAAGAAACCTTATACAAGTTTTTTGGATGATAGACTGCCTCTTTCTATCGTGGGATAGATTTCTAGAGGGTATGCATAGTATTTTGTAATCTAGTTCGGGTGGCAGTTTAACCGATATTATTTAGTACTGTCGCCAATGAGAGGTTGAAGGCAAAAATTGTATGAGATAGAGAAAAATTCGATCAAAGTGTTAATTGTTATCGGTTCTTTAGAAATTGGAGGGGCTGAAAAGCATGTTGCGACCCTGGCTCGCCAACTAAGGGAGCACTCGATAAAAGTTGGGGTGTGCGCGTTGTCCACTGCAGGTACTTTAAAAAATGGGCTACAGGAAGATGGGGTGGAGGTATTCTATCCGAATCACGAAGGGAAATTTAATAGCCTTATTAATAAAATAAAAATTTTGCGTGCATTGTTTTCCTATGTTAAGTCAGCATGGGTTTTTCTATACGCCTATTATATTTTTCGACCGCAAGTTGCACATTTTTTTTTACCAGGTGCCTATATTATTGGAGGGCTAACTAGCCTTATTACTCCTTGTAAGGCTAGGGTCATGAGTAGGAGGAGTCTCAATTTTTACCAGCAGGGCAAACCTTTCTTAACAAAGCTTGAGTACTTTCTGCATACTAAGATGGATAAGGTCACAGGAAATTCGAAAAGTGTTATAGATGATTTGATCGCGGAAGGAGTGCCAAGTGAAAAACTTAAGCTTATATATAACGGGGTTTCTATCCCAGAGCGTCCCGAAACTAGAGTTAAGAAGCTAACCAATCGGATAGAGATTGTCTGTGTTGCAAATTTAATTCCATATAAAGGGCATCTAGATCTTTTTGAAGCTCTAGCGGCAGTTCCTAAAGTTTTTTCATGGCATCTAACTTGTGTTGGTAGAAATGATAATTATCTAACCGAGCTAGAGTCGGCGACGTTTAATTTTGGAATATCGAATTTCGTCGACTTTGTAGGCCCCGTTTCAGATCCTTTGCCATATTTGGCGAAAGCGGACATTGGTGTTAACTGTTCTCACCAGGAGGGCTTTTCCAATGCACTTTTGGAGTATATGGCTTCTGGGTTAGGGATAGTTGCTACTGATGTGGGGGGCAATGGGGAAGCAGTTAGACATCAAATAGACGGAATCATTGTCTCGAGTCGGAAACCGCCAGAGATGACGCGAGCAATCATGGCGCTTTTTGAGAAAAGTTTTCGAGAACGGCTGGGAAATAGTGCGAGGCAAAGGGCCATAAATACCTTTGCCAGCAGAAATTGTATGGTTTCTTACGCAAAAATGTATCGGGAGCTAATAGAAGTGTGATTTAGACAGAATTTGCTTATTTCATTATTCCAATTTCATAGGTTTGTCCGTTGTCTCTCGGTGAAGAGTTGTCTGAAGCGGAAAAATACAGCCAACCGTTTATCAAAGCATGACGACCTTTACCTTTTTCCGCAATAATAGATATTTCTCGTTCTGAACTCGCATTTATTTCCCACCCCAACGGAACTGAAGATTCTAAAACCATTAGTGAAGGTTTAGGCAGTTCAGTTGATTGGATCTTTTTTGCCAAGCTATTTGTAATTTTAAATTTCCACCCAACAGAGCCAAATTTTAAAAAGGGGCCTTTAATAATTTCAGTTGCCCCATAAGGAATAAATCCAGCTTTATTTTTTTTATCTTCCTTATTGCAAAATAGGTATTCTGTACAAGCCTCGCCAGCGCGGATATTTAAACACTCTAAACCTAATCTATCCTTACAAAATCTCTTGGTTTCCGCATTGCTTGCAAATTCCATGGGATATCCCCCAAGCCAATCTCTTATATCAGTCCAGCAATCCATGCCTCTGTTTCTTTCTCTGCCCGATCTCCAAAAGTACTTGAATGGATTTTTGAATGGGGAGGGAGTGTAAGGCTGTTCTCTGTTTCGTACTAAACGGGTGCCCAAGTCGGGTATTTTGCCGAAAGTGCAGATCTTTACTACGCTATTGAGTTTTTCGCTAGGAATTAACTTAGTGGGAACTTGATCAAAGCAATTGAGTAAAAAAATCGCAACGCTTCTTAAATTAGAACGGACATCGTGCCAAATATAGAATCGAAGAAAGTACAGTAATTCCATCATCTTCCGTTTAACTTTACCATTCCTATTATACCTTCTTTTGAAGTCTAACCAGTATTCTGGTTTGGGGTTTACGCATGCTTCGCTGCTGTATAGTGCCAAATAAAGGAGTGAGTTTTTTTTCATTAGGTTACGAGCAGATTCTATCGCAGCCCACATATTTCCAGTGTGGTGGAGAACACCCCAACTATAAATGACGTCATACTCCCTTAGCTTAGAAGTAAAATCAGGGTCTAAAATAGACCCTTCCAAAATACTCCAGTTTTCAGGCTCGCCATATTTCGATTTAATTGATTTTGCCGAATCTACTGCATTTTTGTCTATGTCGAAACTTGTTACACAGTCCGCTTCGGATTGGAGTGCTGCTAAAGAATGAAGGCCACTTCCGCATCCGATGTCCAAGAACTTCAAGCCTTTTAGATCTTTGATGCCTAAGAAGTTAAGCATATGAGAACGCGCGTGTTCTACTTTATTCTCGTTGAAATTCGACGCGATGAAATCAGACCAGTTTTCCCCAAATTCGTATCTCATGTTTGAATGTTGCTCGCTAATTTTTTTGCCTTCCTCTGATTTCCAGTTCGCGATGTTTTTTTTAATAAGTCGCTTTAGCTTTCGGAATCTATATTGGCCCTAAGATGCGATTATACAGCTTTAAAGTTTGGTTCACCATTTTGTCCATGCTGTATTTATCAGCTATAAAGGTAGGACCAGCCGCGCTCAAAGAAGATCTAAGAGTTCGATTTTCTAATATTTCACAAGCCTTTTGGGCAATCTTCCGAGGGTGGTCTGGGACAATGAATCCAGTTTTTCCGTGTATGAGGGTCTCAACGGCCCCGCCTGCTGCAGTAGTCAAAACTGGACAGCCTACACTTTGCGCCTCGATTAAAACATTGGGGGAGCCTTCTTTGCTGGAGGTCAGGATTAATATATCACTCATTTTTAAAAACTGCTGCGTGTTTCTAGCTGTTCCTATCAACTTGATTCTCTCTTTTACACCCGAATTTTCTACTAAAATTCTAATCTGTTTCAACATTGGTCCATCACCAATTAAAACCACCGTCGAGAGCGGTCTTCTCTTTAATATTAAAATACAGCTTTTAAGAAATAAAACTGGCCGCTTTTCTTTAGTTAGGCGCATGATCCCCAAGATAACTTCATTTTCTTTTCCAATGTTCCACCTATCAAGAGAGTATTTTTTCGCTTCTTCATGATCGACATATATACCGTTATTTATTACTTCAATTCTTTCTTTTTTTATCCCGATCCAATTCGAATAATCTATGGCTCCAGCATTAGAGTTATTTATAATGGCTATATGCCGATTAGTTAATAATATCCTGTACCAACGCTTTGTCCACGAGAGGGTTTTTGAAAAATGGCTTGGGTTGACACTCCGCGTTGCTAACATGATTCCAGGCGTTTTTGTGATAATTCCGGCTATCGCGCCTTGTATGTTCGTCTCGTCTAGCCAGCAGTGAAGGATGCTGGGCTTTGATGAATTTATCTGTTCAGCTATTCGATATGAGGTTTGTAGTGGTGGAGGTAAATCTGGAGTGTCATTAAATAGTTTTAGTTTCGAGTAGTCTGTATCTGGGTCGGTCGCCTCAAAGACAGAGGTTACTGGAATTCCTGAGGTTCTTAAAAACGGGAGATGGTATGCTTTTGGTCCTTCGAGTGGTTGAATAGTGAGTATTGTGACAGCTATTCCCCTTTTTTTTAATTCCGCAGCTAGATACACAGCCTGTTGTTCACTTCCCCCAGCTCCCAACGTCCCAATTAATAGGGTGACCTTCAATTGGCCCTTGGTAGGTGGCGTTTTTCTTGCCGTTCCATAGTGAGCGATTTTATCCAATATGTTATTCGTCTTTCGGATGTCTATGGGCGGCATCCCGTATCTCCATAAAAAAGGCGCATACTTGGAGACAAGCAATTTTTTCACAAAGGAAGTTTTAAATAATCTATGCGGTGTGAAAAAATTTAGGATTCGTCTGAGAGAATTTTTTTTTTTGACATATTATTTTTGACACATGTAATTAGCGGTTTTATTGATTATCTAACCAAGATTGAAACATAAGAACATTCCACAACGGATAGGCAAGGTTTTCTCCTCTTTGATGCAATTGCCACTGCTTCCTAACTAGGTCGGCATTTAAGAAGCCATCATTTATGAGCTTTTGTTTATCCAGCAGGTCATAACCCCAATTCTTTAGGGGTCCGCGTAACCAATCATCCAGAGGAACTCCGAATCCCATTTTCGGGCGTTCGATTAAATGCTTGGGTATTCTTTTTGCTAAAATTTGCCTAAGAGGCCACTTTGATTGGCCGCAATTTATTTTTAATTCTCGAGGTATGCGCCAAGCATACTCAACAACGCGATGATCAAGGAATGGTACTCTTGCCTCAAGTCCGACTGCCATGCTTGCTCGGTCAACTTTCGTTAGGATGTCATCAGGTAGGTAGGTTATTGTATCCAATGCTTGCATTCTATCTAAAAAGTTTGGGAAGTTCGTTGATATATTCTTATCCCATAATATTCCTTTGTGTTCATTTGCTCGAGGAACTAGATCTTCAGGTTGCTGCCAATGGCTGATCATAGAGCGGTATATTTCGTCTACATCTTGGTTTTTGGAAAGCTCGGCAACCTTGGCTATTTTGTGGCCAAGTTGATTTATTCGAAGCTTTCCAGGCATTGTATGACCGGCTACAGTCAATAATTTCGTAGGTAAAAAGCTTAGGCATCGAGAGAACACATTTCTCAAAATAGCTGGACAGCTATTCACTCGAGTAGCTAATTTATAGCCTATATTATAACGATTGTATCCTGCAAACAGCTCGTCTCCACCATCGCCAGAAAGTACTACCGTCACATGTTTTTTAGTAAGTATTGACACCAAAGCTGTGGGAATTTGGGAAGAGTCGGCAAAGGGTTCATCATATATTATAGGCATCTCTTCAACCAATTCTATGGCATCCTGAGGTGTTGCATATAACTCGATGTGTTCAGTCTGAAGATGTTCAGCAACCGCTTTGGCATAGGGGGCTTCATCATATCCCTTTTCTTGGAATCCAATTGAAAAGGTCTTAATTTTCCTATTATCGGCGGTTTCTGCCATTAGTGCTGAAATCGTCGAAGAATCAATTCCGCCTGAGAGTAATGCGCCAATGGGAACATCGGAAACCATTCTGCGACATACAGAATCTCGTAATAATTTCTCTAGGTGTTCAATAATCTGTTCGCCGCTTGTTTCATGTAAGTTTTGGCGAGCCTTCGAAGCAATATCCAGAAAATCCCAATAGCGCGTGATTTTGGGCTCTCCGTTCAGGCTAATTGTAACTCTTGTACCCGGCTCTAATTTAAAAATATTTTTGTAAATTGTGTTAGGGGCCGGAATGTAATTGTGCCGCATAAAAGAGGCCAGGGAATTTTGGTTAATTTCAAAGTCCCATTTACGTAGAGCCTTTAAGGATTTCAACTCAGATCCGAAAATAATTTTTCCATCAATGTAGCTCCAGTAGAGGGGTTTGATACCGAGTCTATCTCTCAAGAGATGTAGGGTTCTAGTATTAGTGTCAAAAGCAGCGATTGCGAACATTCCGTTAAGCCGTGGTAATGCTTCCTTTACACCCCACTCAGCGAATGCTTCTACGATGAGTTCCGTATCCGACGTGCCTTTTGGTACACGTCCACAGGCTGTCAATTCCTGCGCTAGTTCTTTGTTTGAATATATTTCTCCGTTGTAAACAATTATGAATCGACCGCAGCTTGAACGCATTGGTTGTGCGCCGAGAGGACTTAAATCCCGAATGGCCAGTCTTCGATGCCCCAACCCAATTCCTAGTTTTTTATCAAGGAAGATACCACTATCGTCTGGCCCTCTGTGAGAGAGGGAAAGGGTCATATTTTCAAGATCATGTTCGGTAGGTAGTTGGTTTTGCCGCTCATGACACCAGTAGAATCCTGTTAGACCGCACATGATAGGGATGTTCTCCAAAAAATTGGGTTACAGGAATTGATAATTCGTGCTAGGTACGAGCCCAATTTCATTTCAGTTATTCCGAAGTCTTCCAGAGGTTCCATTAAAATATAAAGTACTTTAGCAAAAACGATAAATTACAAGGCGATTATATCGTGTGAATAGTGTCGAAGTTTTATGATGGCTTGATTTTTTGGCTTTTGGAAAGGTCAATCTAACGAGATCTTCCCAATAGTAACTGTTAAAAGCTTCGAAAATTTCCCAAAATCAAATAAAAAATTGTAAACTCTTTGCTTCGAAGAATATTTATATTTTACCCTATTTTCGTTTAACTTCAATTTTTAAAGGTTATGAAGCTATTGCAAACGGTGTCTAGAAAGCTGAACTTTAAGGTGCCGCCAACGGAGCACGAGAAATTTTCTCCCTCCGATATTGAGGCATTGAAGAAAGAAATTAAAGAAATGCTGCGAGATGTCGGAGCCGTTCTCGTCGCACACTACTATACGGACGAGCACATACAGGTCCTGGCTGAAGAGACAGGAGGTATAGTTTCTGATTCCCTTGATATGGCTAGATTTGGCCATGAAAGTGAGTCTAAGATTATTGTGGTAGCTGGAGTTCGGTTTATGGGTGAGACAGCTAAAATTTTGAATCCTGAAAAAACCGTCTTAATGCCAAGTCTTAGGGCGGATTGCTCTCTTGATTTAGGCTGCCCAGCTGAAGAGTTTGGATCCTTTTGTGCTGCTCATCCTGATAGAACAGTTGTAGTTTACGCGAATACCAGTGCTGCAGTGAAGGCTCAAGCGGATTGGATGGTCACGTCAGGAAGCGCTATAGAGGTGGTTAAATATTTAAGCGAAAAAGGGGAAAAAGTACTTTGGGCTCCCGATAGATATCTTGGAGATTATGTTCAGCGTCAAACAGGTGCAGATATGCTGATGTGGAATGGTTCGTGTATTGTGCATGAAGAATTCAAAGCAAAAGAATTGCATGATCTACGGAGGTCTAAACCAAAGGCTAAGGTAATCGCCCACCCTGAGTCCCCATGGAATGTGTTGAGTCAAGCTGATTTTGTTGGTTCAACCACTGGATTGATCAATTTTGTGAAGGAGACTGACGCTAAAGAGGTCATAGTTGCGACTGATAAAGGAATATTTCATAAAATGAATTTGGTAGCTAGAGGTAAAAAAATAATTCCTGCACCTACGGCTGGTAAAAGTGCGACTTGTCACAGTTGTGCGGAATGTCCCTGGATGGCGATGAATAGCCTAACCAGATTGAGAGATGCTTTGAGAAAACTACAGCCGGAAATTACAGTGGATTCAGAAGTTGCAAAAAGGGCAATAGCTCCGATTGGTAGACTGCTTGGGTTTGCCAAAAGTCGTCAAGCAGTTATTTTTGGCAATAATGATGCATAGATTTAATCTTAAATAATTCATTTACTTAAATTTTTTGGAGGCTATTCAGTGGCGGGTCACAGTAAATGGGCGAATATTCGTCATCGAAAGGGTAGGCAAGACGCAAAGAAAGGAAAACTTTTCACTCGGCTCATAAGAGAGGTAACTGTCTCGGCAAAAATGGGTGGTGGTGATATGTCTGCGAATCCGAGATTACGCGCGGCAATTGATGCGGCGCTTGCAGCCAATATGCCTAAAGATACTATCGAAAGGGCCAGAGCGAGGGGAGCCGGTGGATTAGAAGGAGGAAATTTTGACGAAATAAGGTATGAGGGATATGGTCCAAGTGGCGCGGCAGTTCTAGTTGATTGCCTTACTGATAATAGGAATCGATCAGTAGCTGAGGTGCGTCATGTATTCACAAAGAGTGGTGGGAATTTAGGTACTGATGGTTCAGTCTCCTACATGTTTAAAAAGGTGGGAGTCATAAGTTTCAGCGATGGAAGTCAGGAGAACCTTGCTATGGAGGTTGCGCTCGAGTCGGGGGCGGATGACGTTATAAATAACGATGATGGTTCTGTTGATGTTATTGTACAACCTGAGATTTTTCTAGACTTGAAAGAGGCCATGGTTGATGCTGGCCTGAAACCTGCCTCTGCTGAAATCACACTTGTTTCTGATCAAGAAGTGAGGTTGACAGCTGAGAAGGGCGAGGCTCTTTTAAAGATGCTAGATCATTTGGAGGACTTAGATGATGTGCAAAAAGTATATACTAATGCTTCAATCAGTGATGGCGCTTAGAAAATATCTGTTCAAAAAGAATAAATCACTTGGCTAGAATACTCGGCATAGACCCAGGTTCTAGAATTACTGGTTATGGCTTAGTGGAAGCTACCAAGGGGAATGTGAAACATTTAGAGCACGGATGTTTAAAGCTAGGCAAAGGTTCTATGCACCAGAGACTGTTGGCCTTGTATGAAGGTTTAGAACAGGTTATCCAAAAGTTAAGACCAACTGAAGTAGCTATTGAGAAAGTGTTCGTGGGAGCCAGTGCTCAGTCGGCTCTTAAATTAGGTCAGGCAAGAGGTGTGGCGATTCTGGCGTCCGCTCAGCATAACCTGGCTATCTTGGAATATTCACCTAATCAAATTAAGAAGGCCGTTGTAGGCAGGGGTCACGCTGACAAAGCACAGGTGATGTTCATGACTAAAGTAATCTTGTCGCTACCGGAAGTTCCGGAATCGGACGCAGCTGATGCTCTGGCAGTCGCGGTATGTCATTCAAACTTCAAACCGTCTATTTCAATTCCGGGGTGCAAGAACAAATGATTGGAAGATTAAATGGTAAGTTGATAGAGAAACGCCCGCCGCTCATTGTCGTCGAGTGCCACGGAGTAGGTTACGAGTTTGAGGCGCCAATGAGCACAATCTATGAGCTTCCTGAAGTTGGAGAAAATGTTGTAATTTGCACTCATTTAGCAATACGTGATGATGCGCATTTATTGTATGGATTTTTGACGGAGTCTGAAAGAAAGCTATTTAGATCTCTTTTGAAAATCAATGGCGTTGGTACGAAGATGGCGTTGGTGATACTGTCGGGAATGACAGCGATTGAATTCTCAAATTGTGTGCGTTCAGAAGATTGGTCAGCACTAGTCTCCTTGCCTGGTGTTGGAAGAAAAACAGCTGAACGCTTGGTTTTGGATATGAGGGATAAGGTTGATCAGATTTTCCCTGATTCCTCAAGAGATAATCAAAATTTAGATTCGACCGAAGTCGATGATGCAATTGCTGCTCTTGTCTCGCTCGGTTACAGAAAAGTAGATGCTGAAAAGTATGTAGATAGCCTCGGGGAGGAGTTTTCTTCAAGTGAGGAAATCATTAGGCAAGTATTGAAAAATGTCTTGGTTAGATGAAAAAAGTTGTAAAGGTTTACACAATTGGAAAAGGAAAAAAGAATAGTTGATGGGGAGGTAACTGAGGAAGATAGAGTGGTAGATTATAACGCTCGGCCTAAGTATTTATCGGATTATGTGGGACAATCGAGCGTTCGAGAACAGATGGACATCTTTCTTTCAGCTGCAAAAAAACGCAATGAAGCTTTGGACCATACTTTAATCTTTGGTCCACCCGGATTGGGAAAAACCACATTAGCGAATATTATTGCGAATGAGTTGGGGGTAAATTTGAGGCAAACCTCCGGACCTGTCCTCGAAAAAAAAGGCGATTTGGTAGCGTTGCTAACTAATCTTGAGCCTCGCGACGTGTTGTTTATAGATGAAATCCATCGGTTGAATCCAATTTTAGAAGAGTCGCTCTATCCAGCGATGGAAGACCAAGTCGTAGATATGATAATAGGCGAAGGACCTTCGGCGAGGACTTTAACTATGCCACTAAATCCTTTTACATTAATTGGTGCCACAACTCGGGCTGGGTTACTTACTTCCCCTCTCAGGGATCGCTTCGGAGTAGTGCAACGACTCGATTTCTATAATGAATATGAACTTACAAAAATAATTAAAAGGGCGGCAACTCTATTTGGAGCAAAGATAGATAGCGGCGGTGCTAGTGAGATTGCTAGCAGATCGAGAGGAACTCCAAGAATCGCCAATCGTCTCTTGAGAAGGTGTCGGGATTTTGCCGATGTTAAAAACAATGGGTCTTTAGACCGAGGAACTGCCTCTGCTGCACTAGATCTCCTGAAGGTTGACGGAGATGGATTGGATGCTATGGATAGAAATTTATTGCTCACCTTAATGGAAAAATTTGATGGAGGGCCAGTAGGTATCGATAGTCTCTCAGCAGCTTTGAGTGAAGAGAGAGGAACTATCGAAGATGTGATTGAGCCTTATCTTATCCAGCAAGGTTTTATTAAGCGAACTCAAAGAGGAAGAGTTGCAACTAAAAATGCCTGGGCTCGGCTCGGTCTAAAGCCTGCGACTGAAGAAAAGAGTGTGAGAGGTCTTTTCGATGAGTAATAAGTTATCCTCGGTCGACCTGAAAAAAATTCATGAATTTTCTGTACGTGTTTACTATGAAGATACTGACGCTGCTGGGATAGTTTATCATGCGAATTATTTGAAGTTCATGGAGCGTGGAAGAACGGAGTGGCTTAGAGAGCTAGGATTTGAGCAAAGCATTTTAGTTCAGTTTCATGAAGTAGTTTTTGTTGTCGTGAATCTAAACTTGAATTTTAAAAACCCAGCAAGACTTGATCAAGAACTTATTGTTAGAACGTCGCTTAATCGGCTAGGTGCGGCTTCTATTGAATTAGAACAAGCTTTGGTGACCGAGGATTCTGAGATAAAGTGCAACGGACTTGTTAGGCTTGGATGCGTAAACCATGTTTCCTTGCGTGCAACGCGGATACCAGAAGAGGTAAGAGGGAAAATTTATCATGTCGACTGACCTTTCAATTATCTATTTGATAGCAGGGGCGAGTCTAGTAGTTCAACTAGTCATGCTGATATTATTGCTTGGTTCTTTTGTCTCCTGGAGTCTAATCCTTTCCTTCCGGGGTCAAGTAAAAGAAGTGAAGGCCGGAATAATAAGTTTTGAAAATGATTTTTGGTCTGCAGAAGATCTGACTCAGTTATATAGTAGAATTTCAAGAGATGAAAACCGAGTAGAGGGATTGGAAAAAATATTCGAGTGTGGATTTAAAGAGTTTTTAAAGCTTCGGAAAAAGGAGAATTTGGACTCGGGGGATATCCTCGACGGGGCTCAGAGAGCTATGAAGGTAGCAATAGGTAGGGAACTAGAGGCCTTTGAAGCACGCCTTCCTACCCTGGCGACTGTCGGTTCAGTAAGTCCGTATATTGGACTATTTGGAACCGTTTGGGGAATCATGAATTCCTTCCAGTCTCTTGGCAATGTTCATCAAGCAACACTTGCATTAGTAGCTCCAGGAATTGCTGAAGCGTTGGTGGCAACCGCAATGGGACTGTTCGCAGCGATACCGGCTGTCATTGCATACAATCGGTTTTCTAGTGAATTGGATCGTATTCAAGGTAAATATGAGATTTTTGTGGAAGAATTTTTGGCTATCCTCCGACGTCAGGTGAACAGTTGATTTTTTAGCTATGAGAAAGCTCCCGCCTAAACGGCTCATGTCGGAAATTAATGTGGTTCCTTACATCGACGTTATGTTAGTTCTTTTGATTATTTTTATGATCACTGCTCCACTAATAACACAGGGCGTGAGGGTTGATCTTCCTAGCGCGCCCACAGACGTACTGCCACCAAGCCAAACTGAGCCCGTTGTTGTCACTGTTGATAATTTGGGTGATGTGTACTTGGATCTGGCAAATCCGGAAGAAAAATTAAGTGATGAATTATTGGTTGCTAGGATAGCTGCGGTTCTTAGTATCAAGCCGAGTACTCGCGTTTTGATAAGGGGGGATAAAAGCGTTATTTATGGAAGGGTGGTTGAGGTCATGGCGCTTCTTCAAGGGGCGGGGGTAGAGAGTGTTGGTATGATTACTGAGCCATCTGGTTTTGAATAAAAGACCATAATGAGAATTCCGGACGAGAAATGATAACGAGAACGGCCGTACTCTATTCAGGCTTAATCCATGCAGTCATTGCAGTTGTATTAATTATTGGTATGCCTGTTGATAAAAGGCAACAAAGGGTGTCGAATAGTGAGCGTAGCGTTAAAGCGGTAATAGTTAAAGAAGACTTGCTCGTCGCTGAAGTAAGGCGAATGGAAGAAGTAGAGAATCGCGAAAAAAGAGAAAAAGAGAGAGAGCTTAATGCTTTAAAGAAGCAGTTAATAGAACTAAAAAATAAAAGTAAAAACGAAAGAAACGTCATAGAGGTTTTACAGTCAGAAAAAAATCAGATAGCTAAGGAGAGTCAACAGGCTCAGAAGCGAAGGAAGGTTGAATTAGAAAAAGCGGCTGAAGCAAGGCAAAAAGCTGTTGAAGAAAATATAAGATTAGAAAAAGCGGCTAAAGCGAGACAAAAGGCTGAGTCCCTCAGGGAAGTTTCTGAGAGGAAAGCAGCCAAAGCTCAAAGGGTATTGGCAGAGATGGAACTCTTAGCCGAAATAAGTTCCGAAGAAACCTCAGAAGAGTTTGTGAAGCAGAGTGTTCAGGATGCAGAATTGATAGACAAGTACGCCGCTGCTATTAAGACCAAGGTGATAGAAAATTATAAGATTTTAGCTGGGCAAGAGGGTTTGGAGTGCACGCTTCGTATAACCCTCATTCGAGATGGAAATGTAGCGGGAGTAGAGGTCATAAAATCTAGTAATAATGCTAGCTTTGATAGGCTCGCGGAAGTGGCAGTTCGAAAAGTGGCGCCATTCCCAGTGCCAGAAGACGAGCGAATTTTCAACAAAATGAGGGTCATCTCCTTTGTATTTCGACCTTAGAAAATTAATTCTATGTGTTTTATTGGCGTCACAAATTTACGCCGAAGAGTTGACGATTGAAATCGATGGTGGCGCAGTGGAGGCTCTGCCGATCGCGATAGTGCCTTTCGATATCTCAGGTCAGTTCGAGATAAATCCTGCTGAGATTGTCAAATTTGATCTTAGCATGAGTGGTAAGTTCCTTCCTTTGCCACAGGAGTCTATGATTTCTACTCCAACTTCCTTTGAGGCAATCAATTTTAAAGATTGGCGAATATTAGGTGTTGAGAACCTGGTTATTGGAAGAGTCACGGAAAATGACAATGGCTATACTATTGTTTTTAGTTTAATTGACGTGTTTAGAGAAACTGAATTGATTACACGAAAGATATCTTATGGGTTTGACGGCTTTAGGAAAGCATCCCACCATATTAGTGACCTTGTTTACCGTGAGCTTGTAGGAAAACAGGGCAATTTCTCTACTAAGATAGCATATGTCGTTTTCAAAGCTTCGCAAAACGAGTATCAGTTAGTGGTATCCGACTCTGACGGGTACAATCCTAAAACAGTTTTTAGATCTGACCAGCCTCTTCTCTCACCGGCTTGGTCACCCTCAGGTGCCTCTCTGGCCTACGTCTCTTTTGAGGATGGGCGCTCGGCGATATTCGTTCAGGAGTTAAAGACGGGCTCAAGGCAAAAGATTAGATTAGGAGAAGGCATAACTGGTTCACCAGCGTTTTCTCCCGACGGTGAAAAGTTGGTCTTAACGTCTTCCAAAGAGGGTAACTCAAACCTATATGTATATAATTTAGAGAACGATTCTACCGAACAGATTACTTCTCATGGAGCAATTGATACTGAAGGTAATTGGTCTCCAGATGGGGCCAGTTTAATTTTTACATCGGGCCGAAGTGGGGGTGCCCAGATTTACCATATCGGCCTTGACGGTTCTTCGCCGAAGCGCTTGACCTTTGGGTTAGGTCCTTATAATGCGAATGCGGAATATTCTCAAGATGGAGAGAGTTTGATATTGATAAGTCGAGGAGGTCGGGGCCACAGGGTTTGCTTGTATCACACTGCGAGTCAAGAGTGGAAGTTTCTTTCCGATTCAACACTAGACGAGTCGCCTAGTTTTTCCCCGAATGGAGATATGGTAATTTATTCCTCAAAAGGTCAAGATTTCTCAAAATTGGTGGTCGTATCGACCGATGGGAGCATGGCGTCTAGGAAGTTTACTTTAGTGGAAGGCGACATTAGGGAGCCTGCTTGGGGGCCAGTAACGAATTAACAGTTGTTTAATACTAATCGAGGGTATTTGAGTGATTAATAGAATCTTTTTCTCCTTTGTATTGCTTGCTTTTTTGTTCGTCGCATCAGGATGCAGCAATAAAAGTGCTCGCGTTAACCCCCAGTTAACGTCAAAAGCGGATCAGAAAAATCCTGGTTTTAATCGGAGCGGTTCATCTGTCCCTTTGGATGAGTTTGGAAAATTAAAGTCTGAAGAGATAGAAAATCAAGAAGATTTAAGGGCTATAAGAGTAATTTATTTCGATTACGATAATGCAACTGTTTCTTCAGAATTTCGACAGGTCTTAGAGGCGCATGCTGCTTACCTAATTGATAACTTTGCCGCACGAGTCGTTTTGGAGGGTCATACCGATGAAAGGGGTACTAGGGAATACAATTTAGCTTTAGGGGAAAACAGAGCTTTGTCAGTTAAGCGTCAATTGTCTATTATGGGTGTTAGAGACGCCCAAATGGATTTGGTGAGTTTTGGTGAAGAGAGGCCCGAAATGTTAGGTCAAGGCGAGGAAGTATTCTCTTTAAATCGTAGAGTGGAGTTAGTTTACTAATGTACAGCAGCTTTTTCACAAAATCAAAACTTTGGATTTCATTATCACTAGTGTTTTATTCTTTTGCGGTCGAATCGCAGGACTCATCTATTTCTGATCGACTAGATAGGTTAGAGCGGACTCTGAGCACTGCGGGCTTGATCGATTTAGTAGAACAGCTCGAAGAACTCCAACAGGAGGTAAGAGTGCAGCGTGGTGAAATAGAGAATCTCCAATTCCAAATAGAAAAAATCCAAAGTAAAGAGGATTTTTCGGTGACTTCCGCTACAGAGAAATTATCGAGTAAACCTACCAATCAGCTTGCAACTCTATCGTCAGTAGACAATTCAGATTCTTCGCAGAATGAATCCGCCCTCCCTTTGAAATCAAATAGTATAGATAGTGAAACTCAGTCAATTACTGTAATCAATGGTGAGGAATTATACAGAGCAGCCTTTGGCCTATTGAAAGCAGGAAAATACCTTGAGGCGATAGAGGGTTTTAACGATTATCTTTCAAAAAATCCTGCAGGTGATTTCTCGGATAATTCACAATATTGGTTGGGAGAAGCTTATTATGTTCTCCAAGATTATTCAAAAGCAATTCAGCAATATAAAAGGTTGATTCAGCAATTTCCTGACAGTAAGAAGAGTTCGCACGCAATGTTAAAAATAGGATATTGTCACGAAAAATTGGGTAGTGAGGCTAAAGCAGTCGAAACTCTCTCAGAACTGCAGGAACTTTTTCCGAACTCGGCTGCCGCTAGGTTGGGTCGTGCAAAAATGGAAAAATTGCGGTCTAATTAATTTTTAACTGTCTTGTTTATTTCTCTCTCCGCATTTCGGAGTTTTTCTATTGTGCCAATATCAAACCACTTGCCGTGAAAAATTTCACCAGAAAGTTTTTGTTGTTGTGCCCAAAGTCTTAGCATAGGTCCTAGCTTCTTCTTCTCAGGAATCATACCTTTGAATAAGCTAGCCTTATAGCTAGCAATGCCGGTGAACATAAAAGGTGGTGAACCGGAGGTTTGGACCATCCCTTGGTGTAAGTCGAAATCTCCAGTTTCCAAATTGGATTTGGGTGCTAAAACTATATGAGCATTGGCATCAGATTTTAGGAGTTTATGCATAGCGTAATCTGTCCAAATGTCTGCATTTATAACCACAAATTGGTCAATTTCACCTAAGAGCGGGAGTGCGTTTAGAATGCCCCCAAGGGTTTCGAGTGGTTGATCCCCCTCCTTAGAGTACTTAACACGAATGCCGTATCTTGCGCCATCGCCGATATGCTTTTCGATTTGATCCCCTTTGTAAGAGAGATTTATAACTATTTCGTCAAAGGAGCTTTCGGATAATTTCTTGACATGGCGTTCTATCAAGGGTTCGCCGTCTATTTTGGTGAGCGGCTTGGGTACTTTATCCGTTAGTGGTCTAAGTCGTTCCCCTCGTCCTGCGGCTAAGATTATAGCTTTCAAAGTTCTTTTCCTGCCGATAATAATTTGGGTTATTTATAGCATCTCATTGAGAGTGTTTTGATGCTATCCTATCTCACTATTTGTTCATTTAAAAAGGAAAGTTCGATCTAATGCTGGAGGCAATAATATTTGTTTTGTGCGGTTTAGGATTGCTAGCCTTCGGTGCAGATCGGTTTGTAGACGGGGCATTATCTCTCTCAGTGCGATTTAGGATTTCGCCCATGATAGTTGGGGTGGTGGTGGTTGGATTTGCCACTTCGGCTCCGGAGTTATTGGTATCCACAATTGCTGCTTTGGAATCTCATCCTACTTTAAGCATCGGAAACGCTATTGGCTCAAATATAGCCAATATTGGGTTAGTTCTTGGTGTGACTGCTTTGGTATTTCCACTTCAAATAAAAACTAGCCTTCTAAAAATTGAATTTCCTATCATGCTGGCAGGATTGCTGTTATCAAGTCTACTTATGCTGGATTTGAACATCGGGTTGGTTGATGGATTTTTATTTCTAGTTGGTCTGCTTTTCTTGCTTTCTTTGATGGTGTTTCTCAATGGCAATGCTGAAGATGAAAGTTTTGATAAAGACAAGTCCTTTATCTTGGATCAAGAAAAAGAGGTAAGGATTTGGAGGGCGTTTTTTTTATTTCTGGGAGGGCTAGTATTACTATTGATTGGCTCTGAAATGCTGGTGAAAGGAGCAGTTTTACTGGCAAAATATTTTGGAGCGACTGATGTGTTCATTGGACTTACTATTGTCGCGGTGGGTACCAGTCTACCAGAACTTGCAGCTTCTCTTGCTAGTGCCTTTAAAAAAGCCACAGATTTAGCTATCGGCAATATAATAGGTTCGAACTTATTTAATGCTTTAGGAGTCGTTGCAATGCCTGCTCTGTTCCATCCCTTCTCAATCGACATAATTATATTACAGCGTGATGTTGGCGTAATGTGGCTCCTAACTCTGCTCTTGCTAATGGCAATCATCATCAGCAGGAAAAAAGGAAAGTTGGATCGTTTGCCAGGCTTAATGTTTTTGTTGGGCTTTATTTTTTATCAAATTACACTTTTTCTGGGGTGACTTATTTGTTATTCAGCGTGCAAACTGATTTATAGCAGGTTATCCAAATTTACTAAATAGAGGTCTGTGTTCAAAAATGAACGTCAAAGAAGGTATAAAACAAACCGCGATTGGTGTTTTGGAAGCGGAAGCAGAAGTTCTTGGTGCTCTAGTCGCGTCCGTTGACGCAAATTTTATTGATGCAGTTAACTTGGCCCATGGATGTTCCGGCAGAGTGGCGTTAATTGGTGTGGGCAAGTCTGGCCATATAAGTCGAAAAATCGCCTCAACACTAGCAAGCACGGGCACACCAGCATTTTTTGTGAATGCAGCGGAGGCTAGTCATGGTGATATGGGTATGCTCGCCAGAGGGGATGTAGCACTAATTTTATCTAATTCAGGTGAAACGAAAGAGGTTTTATTACTATTACCTATATTAGGACAGATGAATATACCTGTAATCGCTATTACTGGGAATCCGGATTCCTCGCTCGCAGTTTTTTCAAATTACAATTTGCCCGTTCCGAAGGAGGAAGTTGCATGTCCTTTAGGGTTGGCGCCGATGTCGAGCACCACTGCAATGTTAGCTTTGGGAGATGCGTTTGCTGCGGCAATTTTCGAGAAAAGGGGTTTTTCAAAAGAGCAATTTGCTCGATCTCATCCTGGTGGGGCGCTGGGAAAGCAACTGACACTGCGTGTGAAAGACATCATGCACAAAGGGCATTCAATACCTCTTGTGGACTACAAAGCGTCGCTTCTAGATGCAATCATGAAAATAACTGAAACTGGGTTAGGTTTCGCTATTATTGTTAATGATGCAAATGAAGCCCTTGGGGTATTTACCGATGGTGATTTACGGCGGCTTTTCGAGACAGAATTTAATGTACATAAAGTTTCAATAGGATCTTTCATGAACAAATTTTTTAAAAAGGTTTCTGAAGAAAAATTAGCATTTGATACCCTAGCTATGATGAGGGATCTAAAAATAAATGGCTTGCCTGTGGTGGATGAGAACAACCGTGTTGTTGGGGCAGTTAACTTACATGATTTGTTAAAGTTAGGGTTCAATCTGTGAACTTTCAGATTTATGATATATTACTTTATAAATGTAATCATTCCAGCTGATTAATGGGCCTAAAAAGTGATCTCTTGGTTTGTCTCTTTTGTTTTCATCGTTTTTGCTTGGTTGAGTTTTCTGCTGGTTAAGACAGTTGAAGATAATCTTGTTGAAAACGAGAGAAAATCCTCACGAGAACCAGATTACTATTTGGAGTCGATGTTAAGAACTACAACAGATAGTGAAGGCGCTGTGAAAAATATTTTGCGATCTAGATTGGTGGAGCATTATCCCGAAGACGACTCGATGGAACTCGATAAGCCGCATTTCGAGATATACAATGATGGGCCTCTACCTTGGCATGTCGTTTCAGAAAGAGCGTGGGTAAGTTCTGGGACTGAAGTGGTTCTACTTCAAGGGCAAGTCGATGTTTGGAAAAATGATGAATTGGGTAAAAGGATTTATGAAATTTTTACGTCTGAAGTTAAAGTCCTTCCCAAAGATAAATTCGCGGAAACAGATATGCCGGCTAAAATAATCGGGCCATCGAGTGAAACAGACTCGGTTGGTATGAAGGTCAGATTTTCAGAAGGACGACTGCAGTTAATGGATCGTGTGAGAACAGTTTATGAAAAAAAAGATTGACGATCGGCGTTTTGTTTTTGGGTTGAGATTCATCTCTCAAATAAAAATCCTTTTCATCGCTTTTTTACCTGGCCCTTCAGTGTATGCGCTGCCTTCTGATATGGATCAACCCATTGAGATAGAAGCAAATTTTGCGGAACTGGATGATGAAAAGGGTGTTACGACCTATTTAGGGGATGTTATTGTTACTCAAGGCTCTATTCGTATGACTGGTGATAGTCTCAAAGTGCTATTGGAGGAAGATAGGCAAATAAAGGAGGCATTTCTAGAAGGAACGCCAGCAACCTTCCGGCAGACGCCTAAAATTGGCGAGGAAGATGTGGAGGGCGAAGCAAAAATAATAGAGTATTATAAGGATAAACAAATGGTTTATCTGATCGAGGCGGCAAAAGTCACTCAGGGTAGGCGGCTCACCCAAGGACATCGTATGAATTATGATATCGAGAGAAGTGTTGTTACAGTTCGTTCCTCCCGCGCTGGTATGGTCAGAAAAGATGAGGTTAGCAAGACAAAAGCTCAGAGAGTGAAAATTATTTTGCCGCCGAAAGAAGATGAAGAGTGAAATATTAATTTTTTGCGTAATCTTAAATTGGGTATTTGAAACATGGCGGTGTTAAAAATTGAAAATCTAAGTAAAACGTATAAGTCTCGAAAAGTTGTTCAAGATGTAAGTTTAGAGGTTGAAAGTGGCGAAATAATCGGTCTTCTGGGGCCGAATGGGGCAGGAAAGACTACCAGCTTTTATATGATTGTGGGCTTGGTAAAGAGCGAAGGTGGTTCTATCTTTCTGGGAACCGAAGATCTAACTAAATTTCCGATAGATGTTCGGGCTAGAAAGGGTCTAGGGTATTTGCCGCAAGAATCTTCTATTTTTAGAAAGATGACTGTTGAGCAAAATATTATGTCTGTATTGGAATTAAATCAAAGACTAAGTGAATCTGAGAGGGTAAAAAAGCTCGACCAGCTTTTGTCCGATTTTCATGTCAGCCATCTGCGTAACGAGCAAGGTGTTTCTTTGTCGGGTGGCGAAAGGCGTAGGGTTGAGATCGCCCGGTCATTGGCAACTGACCCGTTGTTCATTCTGCTTGATGAGCCTTTTGCCGGCGTGGACCCTATATCTGTCGGTGATATTCAAAGTATCGTACAGAAACTAAAAGAAGCAGGGATTGGTGTTCTAATAACTGACCACAATGTACAGGAGACTTTGAGAATTTGTGATAGAGCTTATATTGTTAACGAAGGGAGGATTATCTCAGAAGGCTCTGCTGAAACTGTTATGTCGGACGATAAAGTAAGGAGTGTGTATTTAGGGGAATCTTTTTCGTTGTGAGAGTTATTTTCTATTAAATAGATAATTAAAACCACAAAACGAAAATCATGAAGCAATCTCTAACAATTAAGACCGGCCAGCAATTAACAATGACCCCTGCTCTTCGTCAGGGGATAGAGTTGCTGAATCTTCCCTCCCAGGAAATAGAAGCTAAGATTCAAGAGACTTTGGATTCCAATATAATGCTGGAGGAAGAAACTTTAAATGATGATGCTTCTTTTGAGCCCGAACACGAAAGCGACCAGATTCACGACGAGGAGGTATTGTTAGGCGATTCAGTAGACTTGGGTGTTAGTCCTGTGGCATCACCACAGGAACTTGAAAGAAGCGCCATGATAGACGATGACGTTCCCGATTCTTCGGACGAGGAGGCGTATAAGGAGGACTGGATATCTGGGTCTCTTGAGATGGGTCGGGACAAACAATTTGATGGATCATCCGAAACCTTAGGGCCATCTCTTATCAGGGAAAATGATGCTCAAAACTCCTCATTGCGTCAACATTTGTTAGAACAACTAGACTTAGTTAATCTACCTCATGAATATAAGATTATTTCGATAGCACTCATTGATTCTTTGAACGAAGATGGATTTCTTTATTCTTCGCTAGAAGAAATTGTGGAGACATTGCTAAGTGAGCACAAGAATTCTTCTCAATCAAAATTAGAAAATGTAAATATTACCGATATCGAACACGTTCTCACTAATGTTATTCAGAATTTCGATCCAACCGGAGTAGGAGCCAGGAGTGTTCAGGAGTGTTTAATATTGCAGCTTTCAAGCTTAGTGGATTCTAATGAGATAAGAGAGAAAGCACTTATATGCTGTCGTGATCATTTTGATCTACTAGGGGAAAGTAATTTTAGTAAGCTGCAGGAAAACCTAGGAATTTGTGACGATCAGTTTACGGCCTTACTGAACCTTATCCGTTCGTTGAATCCTAGGCCCGGAGCAGCTTACGCCGATCATAATATTCAATATATTGTACCAGATGTATACGTTTTTAAGGTTAACGGGGTGTGGCAAGTGGAGTCGAATACTTCGCTTTGCCCAGCTCTGCGGATAAACACGCTATACGAACGGATGGCACAAAAAACTAAATCGGAGTCTGAAAAAAAGACTCTGCAAAAGCACTTATCGGATGCAAAATTCTTTATTAATAGTTTACGGCTTCGCAACGACACAATCTTTAGGGTGGCCAAAGCAATTGTTTCGAGACAGATCGATTTTTTCGAGCAAGGTGAGAGTCAGATGAAACCTATGATACTGCGTGATATTGCCGAGGAGGTCGGGAGGGATCAGTCGAATGTTTCAAGGGCGACTTCTGGGAAGTATATGGATACGCCAAGAGGGATCTTTGAATTCAAGTACTTTTTCAACAGCCATGTCAGCTCCGCGGCTGGTGTGGATATTTCCTCCCTAGCGATTCAAAATCATATACGGAAGATAATAGCGGAAGAAAACGATATCAGACCTTACAGTGATCAGAAAATATCGAACCTGTTAGCCGAAAAAGGCTTTAAGGTAGCTCGTCGCACAGTCACGAAATATCGAGAGTTGCTATCAATTCCATCTTCTAGTCAGCGTAAACAAAGGGTTGCTTCCTAACAAAATGTTTTGGTATTTGGGTAAATCATATATCATTTGAGTGGTGTATCAATAGTTGCTCTCAATGGAATTTTGATGGAAATAGCGGAAATTTTTTCAATTGAGCGTATTTCGCTTTGCGATGATTTGCGAAGTAAAAAGACTGTGCTGGAACGACTGGGTTCCTTGCTGGAAATGAAGAATGCTGGACCCTCGGCCTGTCAAATTGGAGATTTACTTGCCTCGAGAGAGAGGCTGGGTACGACTGGGCTAGGTGGCGGCATCGCCTTGCCGCACGCCAGAATAGCAAAGAAGGAGCCCCCAAGGGCTGCGTTCCTTAAAATTTCTAACCCCATAGACTTTGATGCTGTAGATGAGAAACCAGTCGATTTATTTTTGGGTCTTTGCTTGCCAGAGGATTCTATAAACGAGTACCTAAATTTACTCGGAAAGGTGGCAGAGGCTCTAGAGGATATTTCATTTGTGGAAAATTTGAGGATCATCGATGATAAAGAGGCGGTTTTACGAAGGTTGTCAAGAGAGATAGATTCGAAGCAAGGAGTATAGGTTGCGACGAAAAAGACTAGTCATAATTTCTGGTTTGTCAGGAGCTGGCAAATCGGTGGTATTGCGAGCACTGGAGGATTTTGGTTTTTATTGCGTCGATAATCTACCTATAGGAATCTTAAGGGGGTTCATGGATTTTCTGGCGGGTCAAAAGACGAATCACTATGATTGTGTGGCTGTCGGAATAGATGTGCGTAATACGGGTTCATCTATCGTAGAGCTTCCTAGTTTGTTGAAAGAGTTGGACAACTTGACAGTGACAGTCGAATTAATATTCATTAATGCTGCTTCTTCGGCACTTCTTCGTCGTTTTAGCGAAACTAGAAGAAAACATCCTTTGTCGACGCAAAATATTTCTTTAGCTGATGCTATTAGCATGGAAGAAAAGTTACTAGATCCAGTTAGCAATTGCGCAGATTTGAGAATTGATTCTAGTCATCTTACCGTACATGATCTGCGAAAAAAAGTGCGCGACATTATAGCTGCGAAGCCGGCCGATCAAATGGCATTACAATTTGTATCTTTCGGGTATAAGAAAGGCGTCCCAACAGACGCAGATTTTGTCTATGATGTTAGGTGTTTGCGAAACCCTTACTGGGAGCTGCCTTTGAGAGATAAGGACGGACGGGATCAAGAGGTGATAGAACTCTTAGATAATGATCCACTAACTTGTAAGATGGTAGAAGATATATCTAAGTTCTTGATCGATTGGTTGGGTTCATTTGAAAAAATAAGCAGAAGCTATCTCACGATAGCCTTTGGGTGTACTGGAGGACGACATAGGTCTGTTTTCGTAGCAGAGAAGGTAAGTAAAATTTTTAAAAATAATAATAAATCCACAAGAGTAGCTCACAGAGATTTATGAGCGAATAAAATGTGCGAAGCTAAAGTAGAAATAATTAATAAGCTGGGATTGCATGCTAGGGCGGCTTTGAAATTTGTTGAATTATCTTCTAAGCATTCGAGTCAGGTAACTGTGGCACGGGAAGGACGAGAAGTGAATGGTAAAAGCATCCTAGGCTTAATGACGCTCGCTGCTCAAAAGGGTGCCACTTTAAACATAGCAACAAGCGGCGAGGATGAGAAAGAGCTATTAGATGCTCTAAAGACCTTGGTTTCCAATAAGTTTGGAGAGTCTGTTTGACATTTGCTGTTTATGGTACCCCTACATCCAGCGGAATAGCGATTGGACGAGTCCATTTAGATGGAGCTAAATCTTTAGACATAGCCTCTTCTAAAATAGATGCTACAGATCTAGCGTCTGAAAAACAGCGTTTAGAAGAAGCGGTTTATCGAGCTGTTGGTTTTTTAGATGAAGTTAAGAGCAAAATACCTTCTTCTTCGCCCCCTGAGACCGTGTCGTTTGTAAATACTCATATACAGATGGTTCGAGATGAATCTCTGAGAGTTGGAGTAGCGTCAATTATAGAAAGTAATAATTGTTCTGCCGAATGGGCATTAAGGTTGTATGAAAAAGATATATCTTCATTTTTCGATAAAACAGAAGACCCCTACTTTAAGTCAAGAAAAGAAGATGTTCGACAAGTAATTAATGTGATTTTAAAGAACTTTAGGTCGCAGCTAGACATAGACATATTACCTGCAGAATCACTCCAGAGCTCGATTGTAATTGCGCGGGACTTAAGTCCGTCAGATGTAATAATGTTGTCTAGAAAAGGAATTTTAGGGTTTTGTACAGAATCTGGAGCAACCCTATCTCACACGGCGATCTTGGCTCGAAGTCTGCGTCTTCCATTTGTAATTGGCGTCCAAAATGCGATGAGTTTTTTTCGAGATGGGGAGGTTGTTGTTATTGACGGCGAAAATGGGCTCATTATAGGCGAGCTCGATAACAAGACCCTTAGTTCTTACAAGAGCAGAGTAAGAATAAAAAATCAAGAAGAGATGTGTGTGAACACTACCGCAATTCGCCAGGATGTGTTGAGTTTAGATGGAAGTCACATAAACATTCTTCTTAATCTAGATATATTTGAAGATATATATGAAGTTCCAGAATACGAGACTTATCCAATAGGGTTATTCAGGACAGAGTTTCTTTTTATGAATAGCTCCGATGTTTTGACGGAATCGGAGCAGGTTGAAATCTACAAAAATATTCTAAGGCGGTCGAACGGTCAGGAAATTACTATTAGGACTGCAGACTTGGGCCCAGATAAATTGCCAGTTTTACTGAGAGATTCTTTGCCCGAAGGGGCCGTATCAGCGCTTGGACTTAGAGGTTTAAGGTTGAGTCTTGTGGAAAGAAAACTCTTCCTATCCCAATTACGTGCAGTGATTAGAGCTTCTGCTTTTGGTAAAGTGAGATTGTTATTACCAATGGTTACAGGGGTTGATGAAATATTTGAGGTGAGGGAGATTATAAAAAATATTAAAAAGGAGTTCTTAGAAAAAGGAATTGATTTTGCGGAAGATATTCCGCTTGGTGCAATGATTGAAGTTCCTGCTGCAGCAGCGTCTTGCTCTTTGCTGGCTGCGGAATTAGATTTTTTGTCTATAGGTTCGAACGATTTGGTTCAGTACGCAAATGCGGCCGACCGGCAAAATAACCATGTTTCTTATCTTTACCAGCCGATACATCCAGGTGTAGTTCAGCTGATTTTTTGGTCGGTGTCTGCTGCTAAAAAGCTTAGAAGGCCTATCTTTCTTTGTGGAGAAATGGCCAGCGATCCCAAGTATCTTCCATTGCTTCTAGGGCTAGGGCTCACTCAAGTTAGTGTGCGACCCTCGATGATTTCACATATTAGAAAAAAGATAGAAAATACTTCCGTTAAAAGTTCAACATCCTTAGTGGAAAGGTTTATCAGTTCGGGCGACTCAGCCTTACTGAAAGAATTGTTGGATGACTAGGATATTTAGATGTCGAACAAACTAAAGAGCGAAAAAGGGGGTTCATTTCCTGTCGATCTAAGAAGCCAAAATCAGGTGTTATTGCAATTAGCTATAAATTATCTTGAAGAGGATAATCTTCTAAATCTCCGTAAATTACTCTCTGCCTCACATCCATCAGAGATTGCAGATTTGATAGAAACCATGCCAGCTGCGCGCCGCCTAGAATTTTGGAATGCTTTAGACTTTTCCTTGAGGGGGGAAGTGATTGCGCAGGTGAGTAAGAAAGTACGTAGTAATCTCCTTGAGCAGATAGATGTTAGAAGGGTAGCTAGTGAAACCCAGAACCTAGATTCTGACGAGTTAGCGGACATTCTGCAGGAGTTGCCAGGAAAAATCGCCGATGAAGTGTTGTTATCAATGGATGAGCAGAATAGGCGAAGAGTTGGGGCGGCGCTTCATTATCCGCAGGATACCGCGGGCGGAATTATGAATGTCGAAGCTACAACGATTAGACAAGATGTCGATGTTGATGTTGTTCTTCGCTTCCTGAGACGTTTCACTCCAAAAACACAGAATTTGGATCAGTTGTTCGTGGTTAGCAGGGATAATCATCTAATTGGAGCAGTGTCCTTAGTTGACTTGGTGATTGCCAATCCTGAGGTGCCTATTTCGAAACTTACCACAGACGTTGAGCGCCCTATTCTCGCTGAAACAAGTGCGACCGAAGTGACAGCAATATTCGAAAAATTCGATCTTATTTCTGCGCCGGTCATTGATGGATTTGGAAAGCTTATCGGTGCGATTACTGTGGATGATGTTGTGGACGTTCTTAGAGCCGAAAATGATAAAAAAATTATGTCAACTGCAGGAATCGTTGAGGACTATGACATGTTTGGGCCTTTTTTTGTGGCGGCCAGACAAAGATCCTTATGGTTGGCAGTAAATTTAGCTACCGCTTTTTTGGCTGCTTGGGTTATAGGTTTGTTTGAGGGGGCGATAGAAAAGATGGTTGCTTTAGCGGTTTTAATGCCCGTCGTAGCGAGTATGGGTGGGGTGGCGGGAACGCAATCGCTAACCATTGTAATCAGAGGGATGTCTCTAGGCCAAGTTGGTTCCGCTAATTCTTGGTCAGTAATCTCACGAGAAATTGGCATCGGATTTTGTAATGGGTGTTTGTGGGCTATTGTAGTTGGTATGGTAGCCTCTCTTTGGTTTAAAGATTTTTATTTAGGAATCATAGTAGCGACTGCTGTCGTGGTGAACTTAGTCACTGCTGGTTTTTTTGGTGCCGCTGTTCCTTTGCTTCTTAGAAAAATTCGCCTTGATCCTGCTTTAGCAGGAGGGGTAATTTTGACAACTATTACAGATGTAATGGGCTTCTTTGCGTTTCTCGCCCTTGCAGCTAAATTCTTGCTGGAGTAAGTATTTAATTTTTCACCAGTTTAGAATTACCCATTGGGGCACCCTAGAGGTAGAATTTCTGTCAGTATTTCTGGTCTCCCAAACTCCGTCGCCATCCTGGTCAATATAATAGTATGCTGGGCCAACCGACGGTATTATTTTAACCATATATAGTTTCCCATTTAGTCTGTATTCTTCTTTAACAGAGTCTTTTCTTTTGATGATGGTCACTTCAGGTTCCAAGTCGCTGCTTGAAATCTCCTCAGAATAATAATTTTCTGCATCCTCTGGAACTTCCACTGTCTCTGGAGCTGCAAAGGAGTTAACGGTTACTAGAATGCAAATGATTATTAAGAAGTCTTTGAAAACACTGCGTGGGGGCAATTTTTCTTCCTTTAGTCTGTGATCACGATGTAGAATGCTAAAAAAACTAGAAATAGTCTACCATCAAGCACTATAAAAATGAGCCAAAAAAAATTGTTATTGGTTGACGGTTCCAGTTATTTGTACAGAGCTTTTTATGGATCGAGCGACTTAAGAACTAAGGCTGGTGTCGCAACTGGAGCGATATTTGGAGTTCTGTCAATGCTGAGAGCTCTGATTTCAAAGAATCAACCCGACTTATTTGCAGTAATTTTTGATCCGCCAGGACCAACATTGAGGATGGATTGGTATGAAGAATATAAAGCCAATCGTTCAAAAATGCCCGAGGAGTTAATAATTCAAGTAGAGCCACTAAAGGAGATTATAAAATCCTCGGGATATTCATTGATCGAAATACCTAAGGTAGAGGCAGATGATGTGATTGGTACTCTTGCTTTGCAAGGCGCTAATAAAGGTTACAAAGTTTTTATTGCCTCAGGTGATAAAGATATGGCTCAATTAGTATCTTCGGAAGTAACGGTTATCGACGATCAAAAGAATTCCGTATGGGATGAGAAAGGCGTTCTAGAAAAATTTGGAGTTAAGGCAGACCAGATAGTAGATTACCTTACTTTAGTGGGAGATAGCTCAGATAATATTCCGGGCGTTCCAAAAGTAGGCCCAAAAACGGCGGTTAAATGGCTTAATGAATATCAAAATCTTGACTCCCTCATCAGGAACAAAGAAAAAATTAAAGGAAAGGTGGGAGAAAATTTACGAGAGTTTGAAAAGCAAATTCCATTAACAAAACGTCTTGTTACTATTTTGACTGAAATAGATGTTGGGGTTGAAGTTGGCGGTTTGAAGATAATTGAGGCTGATAAAGAGAGATTGGAATCTCTATATCGTCAATATGAGTTTAAGACCTTGTTGGGTGAGCTATCTGAAGCCCAGGATGCAGATAAGAAATTTATAAAGAAGGTCTCTCCCAAAACTAACTATGAGTCAATTTTCACAACCGAAGCATTAATGTCTTGGATCTCTAAATTAAATGCTGCAAAGCTTATGGCTTTTGATTTGGAGACGACCAGTTTGGATCCACTTGAAGCAGACATTGTGGGGTTGTCGTTTTCTGTAAATACACTCAATGCAGTCTACATTCCGCTTGGTCATGATTATGATGGTGTTGAGGCACAACTAGATTTATCTCAAACTCTAGCTGCTCTTAAGCCAGTTTTGGAGAATAAGAAAAGGCTTAAGGTGGGACATAATCTAAAATACGATCGCGCAGTTCTAAAAAATTACGGGATATCTCTCGAAGGAATAGCGTTTGATACCATGTTGGAATCTTATATTTTTGATAGTAGCGTATCCCGCCATGATCTGAAGTCGGTAGCTAAGAGATATTTAGATATAGAGGTTACGGAGTTTGCTGATATTGTTAGTAAAGACTCGCAAAACCAGTCTTTTTCCCAGGTGCAAATTGAGGTTGCCACTAGATATGCTGCAGAGGATGCTGATGTTAGTCTCAGAATTCACAAAAAATTATTTTCAGATATAAAAAAAACGGGCCGACTTGAATCTTTACTAGCTAAAGTGGAAGTGCCGCTAGTTCCGGTTCTTTCCGATATGGAGCGCTCTGGGGTGCACATTGATGCCAATATGCTTTCTCGCCAAGGTAAATATTTAGCCGAAGTTATACGAAAAAAAGAAGATGAGGCGCATAAAGAGGCGGGAGAGTCGTTCAATTTGGCTTCCCCGAAGCAGATTCAGGAACTTTTATTTGAGAAGCTCCAATTGCCCGTAGTGAGTAAGACTCCGAAAGGGCAACCGTCCACTTCAGAATCAGCGTTATCAGAGCTAGCTGTCGATTATATACTTCCCAAGCTAATTCTGGAGCATAGATCTCTGAGTAAGTTGAAATCAACTTATGTAGATAAATTACCTACACAGATTAGTCCTGTTACTGGGAGAGTACATACAAATTACCATCAAGCAGTAACGACTACCGGTAGATTATCTTCGTCTGATCCTAACCTCCAAAATATACCTATCCGAACACCGGAAGGCCGAAAAATACGAAAGGCTTTTTCGGCGCCGGACGGAAGAAAAATAGTGGCTGCGGATTATTCTCAGATTGAGCTCCGAATTATGGCGCACCTATCTAAAGACGATAATTTGATTGGGGCTTTTCGGGATGGTGCCGATATTCACAGCGCAACCGCTTCTGAGGTTTTTGGGGTAAGCTTTTCTCAGGTCTCTGAGGAAAATAGACGAGCCGCTAAGGCAATAAATTTCGGATTGATTTATGGCATGTCGGCTTTCGGCTTAAGTAAACAGTTGGGAATCGGTAGATACGAAGCACAAGAATATATCAATTTATATTTCTCAAAGTATCCAAAAGTTAGAGAATATATGGAAAAAACCAGAGTTACCGCAAAAGAAAAGGGCTTTGTGGAAACTGTATATGGGCGGCGCCTATATTTGCCCAATATAGAATCTAAGCAAGCAAAGCTGCGGCAATATGCCGAACGAGCGGCTATCAATGCTCCCATGCAGGGAACTGCAGCGGATATTATTAAAATAGCGATGATCAACACCTTTAATTGGTTGAACGAAAAAAATATTCCTGCATTGTTAATCATGCAAGTGCATGATGAGCTGGTGTTTGAGGTCGAATCAGACTCAGTCTCTCAAATAACAGAAGAATTAAACAGCCTCATGTTAGTAAGTGGTGACGAGCTGGATGTTCCTTTGGAAGTGACCATAGGGACAGGGGTTAATTGGGATGAAGCCCATTAAGGCAAAGTTTATGAAGGCAATACCCTTAAGTTTTGAATTCGTCTAATCACTTCTTGTGTCCGAAACGATATGCCACTATAGTTTTGTAACGAGCAATTTATCAGAGAAGATTATAAATCTAGATACAAGAAATGCTTATTATTCCAGCAATCGATCTAAAGAATGGAAAATGTGTTCGCCTTAAGCAAGGAAACATGGATCAGGAAACGATTTTCTCAGATGATCCCGTTGAGGTTGTCAAACGATGGAGGGATCAGGGTGCCAGACGCTTACATATTGTTGATTTAGATGGAGCAACGAGCGGCAAACCGGTTAACCATGAAGTAATTAACCGAATGGTCCTGTCTTGTGAAGATGTAGCTATTCAGGTGGGTGGTGGAATCCGAGATGAGGAAACCATTCAGGGTTATTTGGACATCGGAGTCTCTTTTGTCATTCTCGGGACGAAAGCAGTAACTTCGCCTTATTTTGTCTCAGATGCTTGTCTAGAATTCCCTAACCATATTATTGTGGGGCTAGATGTACGTGATGGCAAGGTGGCTACTGATGGCTGGTCTAAGTTATCCAAACATGATGCACTCGATATTGCAAAAGGTTTTGAATCTGATGGGGTTAACTCCATCATCTTTACGGATATCGGTAGAGATGGAATGTTGAGCGGTGTGAATGTTGAAGCTACTGCCAAATTTGCAAGCAAGCTTACGGTGCCAGTTATCGCATCGGGCGGGGTGAGTTCGCTTGACGATATTAAATCATTATGTGCTGTATCTGGAGAGGGTGTTGCTGGCGTGGTTGTAGGTAGAGCTATTTACGAGGGGAAATTAAATTTAGCTGAGGCTCAAGCTATTGTAGACCAATTTTTAGAGCAGCAGTAAATGGGCCTGGCTAAAAGGATAATTCCATGCCTCGATGTGGATGCGGGTAGAGTTGTAAAGGGAGTAAAATTCCTTGACATAAAAGACGCAGGTGATCCGGTCGAGGTGGCAAGAAAGTATGACCTACAGGGTGCCGATGAAATAACCTTTCTAGACATAACTGCCAGCAGCAGTGAACGAGCAATCCTACCGGAGGTTATTTCCGAAGTTGCGTCCCAAGTTTTTATCCCCCTGACTGTAGGGGGAGGCGTCCGTTCTGTTGAAGACGTGAGATTATTGTTGAAAGCCGGTGCAGATAAAGTTGGAATAAATACCGCCGCAGTAGCCAACCCAAATTTAGTAAAACAGGCTGCTATTCGATTTGGCTCGCAATGTATTGTGGTAGCAATTGATGCTAGAAAAAGCATTACAGAGCGAGATAAATGGGAAGTTTTCACTCATGGTGGAAGAAAGGGGTCTGGACTAGATGCTGTCTCGTGGGCTACTAGAATGGCTGAATCCGGAGCGGGAGAGATACTTCTGACCAGTATGGACAGGGATGGCACTAAAGATGGTTATGATCTTGAACTAGTAAATGCTGTTTCCACCGCTGTAAATATTCCAGTAGTAGCCTCGGGAGGCGTGGGCTGTGTGGATCATTTAATAGAAGGGGTGGTTGAGGGGAAAGCTGATGCTGTGTTAGCGGCTAGTATCTTTCACTACGGAGAAGTCACAATCCACGAAGTGAAGCAAGAAATGTACAAATCGGGCATTGAAGTTAGAATTTAAGCTTCTCATTCTCGTTTGCGTCCTGCTAAATGGAGCTTTACACTTTAGTCACAGTGATACGAAAACAAGGCGACAAAATCAGGAATTATGGTGGCGGAAAAAATGGATGATGTGCTACGAGAACTGGACGAATTAATACGCTCTCGGGAAGGTGGAAATCCCACGAAATCCTACGTGGCTAGTCTGCTTCATGAAGGCGGAGATCATATTTTGAAGAAACTCGGAGAGGAAGCAGTCGAAACTATTATAGCGGGTAAAAATGAGAACCTAGAGGAATTAATAAAGGAAACCGCCGATCTCTGGTTTCATTCATTACTTCTGCTTCGATATAAAGGGTTGGGGCCAGAAGATGTCCTTAACGAGTTGGCTTCTCGTTTCGGTCGCTCGGGGATAGAAGAGAAACAAGACAGAAAAAAATGAATCGGGTTCGCCCGGGATAAGGGAGAAAATAATGGGATTTGGAATAAAAGAACTAATTATCATTTTTGCTATTGTTGCGTTGCTTTTCGGCACAAAAAAAATCAAAAGTGTTGGAAGTGATGTAGGAGGTTGGATCAGAGATTTTCGAAAGGCTATGAAGGATGATCCAGAGGGCTCCAAAGATAAGGAAAAAACCGAAAGGGTAATAGATGTTCAACCAGAGACTGATAAAGAAAAAGTCTAGTGAGATTTTGACGTGTTTGATATCGGTTTTTGGGAATTGGCAATTATAGGCATTGTTGCTCTTCTTGTGATTGGCCCAGAAAGAATGCCTGAAATGGTTCGCACGATTGGGCAATGGGCTGGGCAGTTTCAGCGACTTATTTCTACTTTAAAAAGAGAGATAGAAGCAGAAACACGTAGCGATGAATACAAGCTTCTTAATAAGGAATTTCTTAATGAAGATAAGAAATTTAAAGCAATGGTTCGACAAGCTACTCGCGATGAAAGTGTCTTGCCTGAGGGTGAGATAAAAAAAGGGGAGAGCGTGCAACATTTAAAGGAGCGTGAGGATTAGCTGCTCTGGTAAATTATGAGTGATAGAACTAATGAATTCGATACGGATATCGAAAGTGATAATAAGTCCTTTGTATCCCACCTAATAGAGCTTAGGAAGCGAATATTTAAAGCCCTAGCGTGTATTTTCCTCTTTCTTTTGGTCTTAATGCCATTTAGCGATCAACTTTATCTTTTGCTAGCTGAACCCCTTTTGAAGTCTCTTCCTGACACTAGCTCGATGATTGCTACCCAAGTCGCCTCCCCATTTCTTGCTCCATTTAAATTGACTCTGTTCGTCGCGTTTTTCATATCTGTTCCATATGTTTTTTATCAAGTATGGGCGTTTGTTGCTCCCGGCTTATACAAAGAGGAGAGGCAGTTAGTTCTGCCATTGATGGTGTCCACTTCCCTCTTATTTTATTTAGGTGTCTCTTTCGCTTATTTTGCAGTGTTCCCTTTGGTCTTTAGTTTTTTTACCGGTATTGTACCAACCGGTGTCACTGTAATGACAGATATAAGCCAATATTTAGATTTCGTCTTGAAGTTATTCTTCGCATTTGGGCTTGCTTTTGAAGTACCAGTGGCGACCTATCTTCTTATTCGATCCGGATTAGTGAGCATAGAGGCTCTATCTGCGAAGCGTCCTTATATAATCGTCGGTGCCTTTTCTCTCGGCATGCTTCTCACACCTCCAGATATAATTTCGCAAGTTATGCTTGCAGTTCCTATGTGGCTTCTTTTTGAGGTGGGAATCTATCTTTGCAGACTGACCTTGGTTGATGATGAAAATGAAAAATCTAAAGATGAAGCTAAATCTCCCTGATCTTGTTTTCACTTCCTACGATGATTTTATCTGCTGGTCTTCGGGAAAATATGCCATTAGAAACAACTCCGGCTATACTGTCTATTTGTACTTCAAATTCCTTGGAATCCGTAAGGTCTAAGTTATAGACATCTAGAATCCAATTTCCATTATCAGTAACGAAACCTTGTCGCCACTCGGGAGTCCCTCCTAATTGCACTAACTTACGAGCAACATAACTTCGAGCCATAGGAATTACCTCTACGGCCACCGGGAAGGACCCAAGCTTTTTTACCAGTTTGCTCTCATCAATTATGCAAATAAAGGTTTTGCTAGAGCTAGCAATTATTTTCTCCCTTGTTAATGCCCCCCCTCCTCCTTTAATTAATTGTCTATGCGATGTGGCTTCATCCGCGCCGTCAACGTATACATCGGGGGCGTCACAATTATTAAGCTCTGTCACCGCCACTCCTTCGAGCCTTAGAAGTTCCGTAGTCGCTTCCGAGCTGGACACAGCGTAATCAAATCTACTCCTTATTTTTCCGAGTTCCTTTATGAAATGGTTCACCGTACTGCCTGTGCCTACTCCAATCACGGAGCAGTCTTTGATATACTTTATAGCTTCCATGGCGGCTTGCTTTTTTGCGACATTGCTTGAACTCATTTTTCCTCCAGTAAAAAAATTTGCGCTGAAAATCATAACAATTAGTGTTACTTTAATTCAAATGTTAGACAAATATTTAAAAATGATTCTAAAAGCTCCGGTCTACGACGTGGCGTCAGTGACGTCCCTTGATTACTTGCAAGGGCTCTCCGCCAGGATAGGGAGCGACATATTACTCAAAAGAGAGGATACCCAACCAGTTTTCTCCTATAAAATAAGGGGGGCATATACCCTTATGGCGTCATTACCGCCAGAGATTATGGATAAGGGCGTGATAGCGGCATCGGCAGGTAATCATGCCCAGGGGGTCGCGTTGTCTGCCAGGGCCTTGAATACTTCCGCTATTATAGTAATGCCAAAGACTACTCCCGAAATAAAAGTCAAATCTGTAAGTAGTCTGGGAGGGGAGGTTGTCCTGCATGGAGATAACTATGACGACGCAAGTAAGCGAGCTGAGGAAATTGCGGAAGAGAAAGAGTTAATGATCATACCGCCTTACGATGACCCTTATGTCGTCGCTGGCCAAGGCACTGTAGGGATGGAGATATTACAACAATCAAAAAAAGACATTGACGCAATTTTTGTACCAGTTGGTGGTGGTGGCTTGATAGCTGGTATAGCTGTCTACTTTAAATCACTGAGTCCCAGTACTAAAATCATCGGTGTTGAGCCTCTTGAAGCTCCTAGTATGTCAATAGCATTAAAAAAAGGTATGCCAATTACTCTAGAGAAAGTTGGTATTTTTGCTGATGGTGCTGCGGTAAAGCGGGTTGGCGATTTGACTTTTGAATTAACTGAAAAATATGTCGATGAAATGCTTTGTGTTTCGAACGATGAAATTTGTGCCGCTATCAAAGACATTTATGAAGACACCAGGTCAATAAGTGAGCCGGCCGGCGCCCTCGCGTTGGCGGGCCTTAAGCAGTATTCCGTTAAGAATGACTTATTACGTAAAAACTATGTGGCCATTTGTAGCGGAGCAAATATAAATTTTGACAGACTTCGGCATGTAGCTGAGTTAGCTGAGTTGGGCGAAAATAGAGAGGTTTTGATAGGAGCTTCAATACCAGAAAAGCCGGGTAGTTTTAGAGCTTTTTGTGAAGCATTAGGACCAAGGTTGATCACTGAATTTAATTACCGCGCTGGTCATTCAGATATAGCTAGTGTATTTGCAGGAGTTCAGGTTGGCGATTATCCTGATGAGAAAGAGTTGCTCTTAAAAAATCTGGCAGCACGCGATTATAAGCCAGTAGACATGTCAAATAATGAATTAGCCAAGATGCATGTCAGATTTATGGTCGGAGGAGCAGGGCGAGAGCTATCAAACGAAACAGTTTTCCGTATCGAATTTCCAGAAAGACCAGGCGCACTGATTCGTTTTTTGAATCGATTAGGGACAAAATGGAATATCACGTTATTCCACTATCGAAATCATGGGGCAGCCTATGGGCGAGTATTGATAGGAATACAATTGAACGAAGCAGAGAAGCAAAAATTTATTGAATTAATAGGAGATGTGAAATATTTTGAGGAGACTCACAATTCAGCTTATAAAATGTTTTTGCAATAAAAAAGATGATGGAGGCCGGATTTGACTAATAGTATTCCTTCAAATATCTGCGATGTAATGGGGATCCTTGAAAAAAAAGGTTTAAATACCGGCGCCACTGGAAATATAAGTGTAAAGTCTGAAGACGCAATTAATATAACCCCCAGCGGTTTGTGTCCTGCTGAGTTAGGCCCTGAAAAAATCGTTTCAATTTCTATCTCTGGAGAATATCGTGGCATGTGGAAACCTTCCTCTGAATGGCGAATTCATACCGAGATTTACAAACGTTATATCGGTGTGGGAGCAGTAATCCATACGCATTCGCCTTACGCAACCGCTTTATCTTGTCACTGTATAGATGTGCCAGCTTTTCATTACATGGTTGGAGCGATTGGTGGGGATGATATTAGATGTGCGCCATATGAAACCTTTGGAACTAAAAAGCTTTCCGAGGTCGTTGTGGTAGCCTTGCAGGAGAGAATGGCCTGTCTAATGGCAAATCATGGTATGTTAGCAGTTGGTCCTGATTTATCGAGCGCCTTGGAAACCGCCATTTTGGTCGAGGAATTGAGTAAACAATACCTTTTGTCTAAAACAATGGGAGATCCTATTTTGATTTCAAAGCAGGAAATGAGTGTTGTTGTTGATAAGTTCCAAACTTATGGATCTCAGAATGCCTAGTGACTACAACATATTGGATGAGTTTTTTGAGAAGCCACAGATAAGAATAGGAATTGGCGTTGAAGATTTAGTAGATTCTTTAAGGTTTTACGTGGAAAAATTGGGCTGTCGCGTTGTAAGAGAGAGAAGGAACTCAGTGGAAATTGATTTTTTTGGATACAGTGTTGTTTTGCACTCCAGATCTGAAGATGGTCGAGTGAAAGAAATCAGTGATACACGTTTTTATAGAGACTCTTATTTTGGTCTCATCGTGAGCTGGGCTGATTGGCATCAGGCGGTGTCTCACTTGACATATGTGGGTACCAATTTTAAAGCTAATCCAGAAATAGTGGCTAACTGCTCTGGAGAAAAAGAAGCTTTTTTTATTTTGGAAGATCCTTCTAAAAACCTCCTACGTTTTGTAGCTTACGATAACTGAGTAGCTTATGGATACTGGCATTTAATTTAACTCTGGGAATAAATCTCTTAATTTATCTCCAGGATTCTCTGCTCGAAGAAAAGTTTCTCCGATAAGGAAACAGTTAACATCGTTTTCGAGGAGGACTTCAATATCTCTCCTGCTTGAAATTCCCGATTCAGATATAACTATGCGGTCCTCTGGAATGTCTTTAAGTAATCCAATGGTGTTTCTGATATTGGTTTCGAATAGTTTTAAATTACGGTTGTTAATCCCGATAAGTGGTCCTCTCAGTCTTAGAGCTCTTTCAAGCTCGGTACGATTATGTACCTCGACCAACACATCTAGTCCAATTTCAGTTGAAACTTGAAATAGTTCATCTAACAGCTTGTCAGAAAGGCATGCGACTATTAGCAGAATGCAGTCTGCGCCTATCGCTTTAGTTTCGTATACTTGATAAGTGTCTATTATAAAATCTTTCCTCAATACTGGTGTGTTGATGATTTTTTTTACACTACTGAGATCACGATCACCTCCGTGAAAAAATTTTTCATCTGTGAGCACTGATATACAGGTGGCTCCCGCCTTTTCATATTCTAACGCGATTGTCTCAGCACTATAATTGGTCACTATAATGCCTTTCGAAGGTGATCCTTTTTTGCATTCGGCTACGATAGCCGGTTGCCTCTTTGTAAGTTGGTTTTCTAAAGCCTGTACAAAACCCCTGCCTTGAGTTTGCTCGGCAGCTTGCTCTTTGACGAGAGAAAGTGGTCTTTTCTCTTTTCTGGCCTTAACAATCGAGGTTTTATATTCCACAATTGAACTTAGGATATTTGTCATAAGCCGTCACCTGATTTTGTTGAAAACTGTTGAGTATAAGAGCAAAAGTCGTCAAACTTTTTAATCGCTAATCCTGAGGTTAAAATTTCTTTCGACTGCCGTACCCCATCTTCAAGCGTTGTCGCTCCCTTGCCGATGTAGATTGCTGCCCCTGCATTTAGCGCGACGATATCGAATGCGGGACCTCTGACCCCTTGCAGAACCTCCTTTGCTATTTTTAAGCTCTCTTTTGGCGAATTGGCAACCAAGGAGCTATGCTCTTGAATTTTGATGCCGAACGTCTCTGGCGATATTTCATATTCTGTAATTCTACCGGTATTGGATAGTTCAACCAACTTAGTGGGTGAATCAATCGCTATTTCATCCATTCCCCTATGAGAAGAAAGCACAATAGCCCTTTCGCTACCCAGTCTATGCAATACACTCGCGATCTTCCTAACCCACAATGTGTCGAAAACACCAATTACTTGGGCCTTTGCACTCGCAGGGTTAGTCAAGGGACCTAGAAAATTAAAGATTGTTCTAACTCCTATTTCTCTTCTAGGATTGAACACATGCTTAGTTGCTTTATGATGAGCAGGTGCAAACATGAAACCTATACCCAGATCTTCTAGGCATTGTTGAATTTGTGGTGGAGTTAGATCTATTTTAGCCCCACCTGCTTCGAGCAAATCGGCGCTTCCTGTAGAGCCGCTCGCCGATCGGTTCCCGTGCTTCGCCACACTAATTCCAGCGGCAGCGGCTACGAAGGCTGCTGTCGTAGAGATATTAAAAGAGTGACTGCTGTCGCCGCCTGTTCCGCAAGTGTCTATTATTTCCCTGTTTTTTAGGGGGACTTTAAGAGAGACTTGTCGCATTGCTGTTGCGGCTGCTGCGATTTCATCTATGGTTTCTCCTTTCATGCGTAGTGCGATAAGAAAAGCACCTATTTGAGCGTCAGTTACTTTCCCTGACATGATATCTAGAGATACTTCTTGCATCTCCTCAAACTTCAGATCCTCTTTATCGGTTATTTTCTTCAAAGATTCTTTTATATTCATTTCATTTTTATCTAATTGTCTACTAGGAAATTCCTTATTATGTCGTGTCCAAATTCGGAGGCGATAGACTCAGGATGAAACTGCACTCCATGAAGCCTATTCACTTTATCAGCTATCCCCATAATTGTACTTACTTCGCCGTTAATTTTTTCAGTCCAGGCAGTTACCTCGAGTTGTGTTGGGCATGTCGAAGGATCTACTACAAGGCTATGGTAACGGGTAGCGTTAAACGGCGAGGGAAGGTCTTTAAAAATACCATCATTAGAGTGGTATATTTTAGACACTTTGCCGTGCATTATTCTGTTAGCTCTTACTATCTGTCCACCAAGAGCTGCCGCTATTGCTTGGTGTCCTAAACAGACACCGAGAATTGGTACTCTTTTATAAAATTTCTTGACTGCCTCTATAGAAATTCCTGCTTTATGCGGATCACAAGGCCCTGGTGAGATAACAATGTGTGAGGGGTTTAGCCTCGCGATTTGATCATTCGATATCTGATCATTCCGGTGTATTTCTACCCTATAGCCCATCTCTCCGATATACTGCGCTAGGTTGTGGGTAAAAGAGTCGTAGTTATCAATAATCAGAAGCATTTGTAGGAAATATTTTTAATTATCTTTAGTTTTATTTAGTAATGTTCTTACTAAATGGGGGATTTCTTTCATTTTATCGGTGGTTGCATCGGCACCTTCTGCGGCTAGATCGGTATTTTGGGAATAGCCGTATGTGACCCCTATAGCTTTTACTCCAGCTGCAGTCGCAGTTTTGATATCGACTGTAGAGTCACCAACCATGACCATATCTTCTCTTTTGCACTCGAGAGTTTTGATGCAGAAATTTACTCCAACTGGAGATGGCTTCATTTGCTGGAAAGTATCCCCAGAGATTATCAATCGAAAAAAGGAGGCTATGCCAGCAATGTTTAAGACTAGGTGGGTGATTGGGTTAGGCTTGTTAGTCAAGCAGACTAATGAAAATGATTGATGAAGTATTCCTAGTGTTTCTTGAACATCAGGATAAAGTTTGCTAAAAAAATAACTCAGCTTCTTATAAGCAATAAGAAAGTCATCATGTATCTTTTTATGCAAAAGTTGGTCTGCCTTTTTGGTTTTTCTTCTCAAAATTCTTGCAACCAATTCTGCAGAACCGTTTCCAATTAAATTTCTAACTATTGATTCATCTATGGGATTTAATTGGTTTTTCATTAGAGCTTTATTAAGAGCGAGGGTAATATCTGGCGCGCTGTCCAGCAAGGTGCCATCAAGGTCGAATAGTATTGTTTTTTTTGGGTGCATGTGGCTTAGTTTTTTAAAATTTTCGCCTTTAGGCTGGATATTGCTAGTTTGTAATCATCCGTGTCGAAAACCGCGCTCCCAGCTACGAAAGTATCTGCGCCAGCGTCGGCAATAGACTTGATGTTTTCTTTGTTAATCCCTCCGTCCACTTGTAGTCTGATGTTCCTCCCAGAATTATCGATAATTTCTCGAACTTTACGAATTTTCTTAAGCGCAGTTGGAAGGAATTTCTGTCCTCCGAATCCAGGGTTCACGGACATGATCAAGATAACATCAACTTTTTCTAGTATGTAATCAAGTGCTTGAAGTGGGGTACCAGGATTGAAAACTAGCCCGGCTTGACAGTTCAGTGCCTGTATTCGCTGAAGAGTTCGATCGACATGTAAGCTGGCTTCGGGGTGAAAGCTGATGATGTCGGCTCCAGCATCTGCGAACATCCCAACTAACTCGTCAACGGGGGATGCCATTAGATGGACATCGATAGGAGCATTAATACCGGCCTTTCGTAGCGATCTACAGACCATTGGCCCTATGGTTAGATTGGGCACATAATGGTTGTCCATAACGTCAAAATGAATCCAATCTGCTCCAGCCTCTATAACGTTACTTACCTCGTTACCAAGTTGACTGAAATCAGCTGATAGAATCGATGGTGCAATTATTGGTTCTTGTTTCATTTTTTATTTTCTTTCTTTGTTCGTGTAGTGCCCATTTTACATGCTTTCGGACTAAATCACTCTCGTGATTTAATCTTACGCTTAAGGCCTGAATTATATCTGGGTTGGCCTTTGCGTTTCCCAGAGAAACAGCTATATTTCTTAGCCACTGCTCGTGCGAAATCCTTCTTAAGGCTGAACCCTGGGTAATACGGTCAAATTCCAACCTATCGATTAGTAAGAGCGTTATAAGTTCTATATCGTTTAGCTCGTTTCTGTATTCAAAATCTTGGACATCGCTTTTCTTTGCAAACTTGTTCCACGGACAATAAATTTGGCAGTCATCACAGCCGAATATTCTGTTCCCAATTAAGGGTCGAAATTCTATGGGAATTTCATCTTTCGATTCTATTGTTAGGTAAGAAATACATCGCCGAGCGTCTAATTTATAGGGGGCAACGATAGCTTTTGTCGGACAAATTTCAATACATTTTGTGCACGTGCCGCAATGATTGTCCACTCCAGTCTTAGTTTTAGGCAGTCTTAGGTCGGTAAAAATTTCTCCCAAGAAGAAATATGAACCGGCCGTTGGATCTATGATCATGGTATTCTTCCCAACCCAGCCAAGTCCTGCGTTTTTTGCAATTGCCCTTTCTAATATTGGCGCGCTGTCTGTGAAAACTCTATATCCGTAGTCTCCTATTTCAGATTCCAGATTTTTCCCGAGTACTTTTAGTCGAGATCGCATGGTCTTATGGTAATCCCTGCCAAGCGCATATCTGGAAATGAATGCTTTATGATTCTCTGTTAACAAGCGTTTATCTTTGCATACACCTTCCTTCCTATATTGCATGCGTACGCTGATTATAGACAAGGTGCCGGAAAATAAATTCTGGGGGTTTAATCGCTTATCGTAATTTCTACTCATATAGCTCATAGAGCCGTGCATTCCGCTCGAAAGCCAAAAAGAAAGGGCCTCGGCATTATCTGTTAAGTCTATTCCGGTGATAGATAACTTATCGAAGCCTAGTTCTGATGACCACAAAGTGAGAAGCTTTATGATTTTCTCGGTGTCTATATCAGTTTTACTTGATTGCATAGCAAAATCCCTGAAATGGTTTTTTTGATAAGCTTTTTGTATTGCGTAGTGTCGGGTTATTAACTAAAGTGGAGCCTTGTATATTTTAAATCGTTATCTAACATGAATCTTATCTTAAACTGTAACCTGATCATTGTATGATGATTACACTCATAAAATCTTGGTTCAATACGCACTTCTCGCATCCTGATGCAATGCTCATAATACTATTCATTTTACTGGGTACCTTAGTCCTGTACTTTTTTGGTGGAATGCTAGCTCCAGTCATAGCCGCAATAGTCATAGCATATATGCTAGAAGGTCTCGTTCAGTATTTTTTTCACCGTGGACTCAGTCGAAATTTTGCAGTTATTTTGTCTTTCGCTATTTTTTTAACAGCATTATTATTTGTAGTAATCGGACTCGTTCCAGTTGTCTCAAAGCAAGTTAGTAGTTTTTTGGATGATTTGCCAAAAATAGTTACCCAAGGTAAGGATTTTTTACAAAATTTACAGGTAGAGTATCCTAACTTACTAAATGTCGAGCAAGCCAATAGCTTGGTTGCCTCAATAGCGAGTGAACTCACATCGCTCGGACAAAGCGTTCTATCGCTATCCTTAGCATCAATTCCTTTTGTCATAACTGCGCTCATTTATTTTCTTTTGGTTCCGCTTTTGGTGTTTTTCTTCCTCAAAGATAAATTCTTATTGCTGGATTGGATAAATGCTTTTCTGCCCAAAGAGAAAAGAGTTCTTCAAACCGTTTGGAAAGATGTAGATAATCAAATAGGAAACTACATACGTGGCAAATTCTACGAAATCGTAATAGTTGGTTCCACTACCTTCGGTGCCTTTTTGTTTTTGGGCCTTTCCTATGCAACTTTACTTGGTGTCTTAGTGGGCCTGTCTGTAGTGGTTCCGTATATCGGAGCAGCTGTCGTCACATTTCCAGTTGTTATTGCCGCATATTTAGAGTTTGGCTTCTCCGTCGATTTTGGTTGGGTCATAGGTGTTTACGCTTTGATCCAGGCCTTAGATGGAAACGTGCTGGTGCCCATTTTGTTCTCAGATGTTGTTAATCTTCATCCTGTAGCTATTATAGTGGCGATTCTGATATTTGGAGGACTTTGGGGTTTTTGGGGTGTATTTTTCGCGATACCTCTAGCCACACTAGTCAAATCATTATTGGCTGCTTGGCCAACCCAAGGTGGATTTGCCGAAGCTTCATAGTCAGGTACCTTTTATTTCAATGGCTCTAGGACCGCGTCTATGTTCAAACGATCGCAAAAGTCTACAAAATCACTTCTAAAGGATGCTATCGATAGGCTGGAGGGAACATTGACGTTAACTTGTAGGGAGATCATTTGATTGTTCGTTTGATTCGCTATAAAACCACTACACTGCAGTTCTTTTATAACTACCTTTTGCAGCTCAAAAAATTTCACAGTATCATGCACCAAGTCAGGATTTCTGACGGTCACTACCTCCATCACATAAGGAATGCATTTATCATGATTAGAAATGTTAGATGCTCGCTCCGCAGAGAACTTGATTCCTAGATTATCGCCTAATCTGGTCAAGACCGTTTCTATTTTTGCGATCGTATCCCATGTTCCAGAAAGCATTGTCATTAGTAAAAATTTGTTTCCCATGACGGAAAACTTACTCTCAAGAATCTCGCAACCACATTTTGAAAAGGAATGGGTTATTTCCCCAAAAATCTTCGGATCTTCAGGGCCAATGGCTGTGATGACAATGATGCTTTTGAGTGGGTTGTTGTGGTTATCCATTTTCAAAAATTGCTCTTATTTAGGTTAATTATACAGTTTCTCGATGGTTAAGGGGTAACCTGTAGTATCATTAGAAACATTAACGATGACTCCTTGCTCTGCTAGGATTCTGAAGATAACATGCGATAGCTTAAAATTAAGGAAAAAAGATGTCTCTTTTACGTGGAAGCATTGTAGCGATCGTTACGCCTATGAAAGGAGGCGTAGCTGTGCAATCTACCTTAGATGATGAATGTTTTGCTAAATTGATAAATTACCATGTCGAGCGTGGAACTAGAGCCGTAGTGGCTGCAGGAACAACTGGTGAATCCGCTACATTGACTTTTGAAGAACATTGTAGGGTCATTGAACGAGCAGTTGAGTTCTCTGATGGTAGGATTCCTGTCATTGCTGGTACAGGCGCTAATTCTACTCATGAGGCCCTGATGCTTACAAGAGAGGCAAAAAAAATTGGAGCTGATGCTGCGCTAATTGTAACGCCGTACTATAATAAACCGACGCAAGAAGGGCTTTGGCAACATCATGCCCTTTTGGCAGAAGAAGTGAAGATTCCACAGATTTTGTATAATGTACCGAGTAGAACAGCATGTGATTTGTTGCCAGAGACAGTAGCGAAACTATCCTCTTTGGAAAACATTGTCGGAATAAAGGAAGCAACTGGTGATCTTTCGAGGGTGAAAGAAATTAAATCGAATTGTGGTTCGGACTTTTTACTTTTTAGTGGTGATGATCTCACGGCAAGAGACTTCATGTTAGAAGGTGGGGATGGGGTCATTTCAGTTACTGCAAATGTGGCCCCAAAGGAAATGAGTGATATGTGTGAGGCGGCTTTAGCTGGAAAGAAAACAGAGGCTGAAGAAATAGATGAGCTTTTGGTTGGCCTGCATAAAGACTTGTTTTTAGAAGCAAATCCGATTCCAGTAAAGTGGGCTGTCGGTAAGCAAGGTTTGATAGAAGACGGGATCAGGTTGCCTCTGACCCAATTCTCGGAAAAATTTAAAAGTAAATTACTTGCCTCGATGGAAGTGGCCGGTTCAATTTAATTCCGAAAAATGTAGCTTTAATAGGAGTTCAGGTAAATGCACATAGCTACTGGGTTAGTTTTAGTTTCGCTGGTACTGTCTTTATCAGGTTGCGGTCGATTGTCATCAATGCTTGACGAGGTAGTGCCGGATCAACGAAAAGACTACACAAGGGCCAGAACCTTGCCTGATTTATCGATTCCGCCTGGCTTAAGCACCGAAGCCATCAGAGATAAGATGTCTATTCCGGAGGAGTCTCCTGAAGGAGAGAGAACTTTTTCTGATTTTCAAGATAGAGTGAGCACAAGGGAGCGAGAGAAACTAGACTCTACGGATCTATCTACAAATGATGAGCAGATTGTAGTCGCTGAGATTAGCACTCTTGATGATCAACATATAATTGTAGTGGAGGCTACAAGATATGAATTATGGGAAAAGATAAAAAATTTCTGGAGAGCCGAAGGATATGGGTTTCAACTGGATGATCCAGATTTGGGGGTGTTAGAGACGCTGTGGCTTGAGACAAGCGATGGTCTTGTTAGGAGTAGGTATAAGATTTTTGCTGAAAATGGCAAGGAGGAAGGTACCACCATAGTCTTTTTGTCCCATCAGAAGCAAGAGCTTGTACAAACAGATCAAGCTTATGGGGAGGACTATGAATGGGGTGAGATGGACAGAGATGAAAAAATGCAAGCGTCTATAGTTGAAAGGTTAAGAAATAGTTTGGAGACTCAAGTTAAGGGCCCTAGTTATGCAGCTAGTGATCCTGGCCGAGACGAAGAGAATTCTACTTTGAATCCGGATGTGTATGACCCTACAAAGAGTTTCTCCAACAAAATGCGGCCCAGAAAGATGAGGCAAGAGAGCAACCCCAGTGTTGATGACAATGTTAACAGTAGAGAACAGCAGCCACCTCAGGAAGTTTTAAGAGACTCTTCAGAAAATAAAATCGAAGCACCGTCCTATAGCCCATCTGACGATTTTGCCAAGAAGATGAGTCCAAGAAAAATGAATCGTTCCGAGTTAACAAATGCCCAGGGAACATCGCCTCCGATCTCTTCAACAAAGGCGGACTCGATTGGAATAAGGATGATGAGTGTAGGACGGGGTAAATACTATCTCACGTTAGAGTCTGATTTTAGTAGTGCCTGGCAATCCACCAAGGAGGCGTTGAGGGTGGCTAATGTCTCGGTGCGAAAGGCTGACAAAGGGCGGGGTATCTTTGTTGTTGATCTCGTCGAGACGGGTTACGGTGAATCCAAGGGTTGGAGTGGGATTAAGTTTTGGAAAAGAAATGAAGCTTCTCAGTATCAAGTGAGTATAACGGGAATTGGAGATAAGACTGAGGTCGTTATACTTGATCCGGATGGACGCTGGATCACAAGTCATGAGGCGGAGAGGCTATTGGATCGGATTTATAACGCCCTTATTTCGCAAAGTTAGATATAAAGGACAACTTATATTTAATCAAGCTGGTGAATTTCACCGGTGTTTTTTGGAGTAATTTAATAGCCTTCTACGCTTGGCGACCTGTCTTTTAGAAAGGCTATTCTTTCTACCTGCAAAAGGGTTTTCGCTTTGGCGGTAAATGAGTTTAATCGGGGTTCCCGACAGCTTTAATTTCTCTCTCAAAAAATTTTCTAGATAGCGTCCGTAAGATTTAGGTATTGATTTGACTTGATTACCGTAAATTAAGATCGTTAGTGGATTTCTACAACCAATATGGGCGAATCTGAGTTTTATTCGTCTTCCTCGGACCAGAGGCGGTGCATGATTGAGAACTGCCTCTTCGATTAATTTTGATAAAACTCCAGTTTTTATTTCTTTGGAAACGGCGCTCCAAGTTCTGACAATGGCTTCAAATAAATTTTCTATGCCGAATCCGTCTCTTGCAGAAATACGCACAACCTCTGAAAATCTTACAAAGTTAAAGCGTCGTTCTATATCTTTTAAAAAATTTTTCTTTTCGTGATCTTTTAACAAGTCCCACTTGTTTGCGGCGATTACGAGAGCTTTTCCGTTGTTCAATACTTGACCTAATAGATTTAGGTCTTGAGCGCTAATTGCATTGGAGGCGTCAATCACTAAGATAGTGATTTCCGCACGAGCTATGGTCTTTAAAGTTTTTAATGCTGTGAGTTTTTCGGGATAGTCCGTAACTCTGCTTTTTCTTCTAAGGCCAGCGGTATCAACAAATGTATATTTTGTCCCCTTTCTCTCGAAATTGACCCATATATCGTCTCTAGTTGTGCCAGGAATATTACTTGTGATCATTCGGTCATAACCTACAACTTTATTGATTAAAGTTGATTTACCAACATTGGGTTTTCCAATTATAGAAATTGACAAGCTTTTCTCTTCGGGTTTTTCTTCATATCCTGTTTCTATCGATTCCAAAAATGGGGAAGTAATGGCTTTAATTAGTTCTGTGATTCCCATATTTATTTTTGCAGCAATGCAAAAAATATCCTTGAAACCAAGTGAGCTAAATTCTGATATTATTAAATCAGGGTCAGCTGATTCAGACTTATTAGCTACTAAAGCGGTCGGTTTATCCCATTTTCTTATCTCTGAAGCAACTGCTCTATCCTGTTCCGTCAGGCCTTCCCTGCTGTCAACTACAAACAGTATAATTTCCGCCTCTAAGGCAATCTCCTTGGTGGAGAGCATAACCCTGTTTAGAAGGCTGTTATCTTCATTGTTATATGAAAATCCTCCGGTGTCAGCAATCAGATATTCCTTCTCTCCGACTACCCCTAAACCAATTTTTGGATCTCGTGTAATTCCCGGAAAATCTGCGACTAAAGCATCTCTTGAGCGTGTGATTCTATTATAAAGTGTCGATTTACCAACATTTTGGCGCCCAACGATTGCTATCGTTGGGATGGTCTTAGTGAAAAACATTACTAAACCTGTACTTACGTCGTTATTAAATCAGGAAACAGTTAGATTTTTACTTATTAGTCGCCCAAGGTCATTGCTATAGTTTTCCCGCTGACAGAGCGGATCACCACTATATCATCAGAAGCTGCTGCCGGCGCTACAATGCTATTTCTATCTAGTCGTATTCTGTTTACGATTTCACCTGTCTCAGCGGATAGCCAATGGACATACCCTTCAAAATCTCCGACTATGATATAGTTGTTAAAGAATACTGGAGCGGTGATAAATCGTTTTTCTAATTCGCTTTGCTTCCAAACTGAAATTCCATCTTCTTCATTTAACGCCCAAATTGCACTATCCTCATCAACAACAAAGATCTTTCTGCCCCCTCGGGCGAGTGTATTGTAGCTAGATATTTGCCTAGCCCATATTATCTGACCATTAACTTTAGATAATGCAGTCACTCCACCCTGAAAGCTGCTAACGTATACAAAGTCTTCTGTAATCAAGGGATCGCCATCCAGATCCACCATTCGCTCTAAGTCAGTAACACCTGAGGGCACAGTGATTGCTTTATTCCAAACCATGTTTCCAAGCTTTAAATCTAAGGCAATAAGTCTGCCGTTGTCTAAAGCGGAAAAGACAACGTTATCACTAATTAAGGATCTACTATTACCTCGTAAAGTTAAGCGAGGAGCTTCCCTCCGATAATTCCACACTTCGGACCCTGTCTGGGAATCGAGGGCCTGAACAGCCCCATCTGCGCTACGCACTACGGTAATGCCTTTGTGAGCGCTCGGTGCTGCGAGAATTTCACTGGATGTTTGCACGATCCACCTTAACGTACCACTTTCAATTTCTCTCGCTATTAATCGTCCGTCTCCAGTGCCAACTAGGATCATTCCATCTCCTAGCCCTGCTGAGCTCGTATATTCCACATTCTTATCTTTTACTTTCCAATGCAGCTTGCCAGATTTAAGACCTACATTGAATAGATACCCATCGCGATCAGTTATATATAGGTTCTCCCCTTCAATATTTGGACCGAGCTTTAGATAGTAATCATCTAGTCCGCTACCGAGTTTCTTCTTCCACAGTGTTTTCACCGTTAAAGATGAAGAAAAATTTTTCTTCAGTTTTGAAGGCTCACTCTTTTTGCTTTGATCCTCTTTTTCTTCCTTCGTTTCTATATTAGCTGACTCTTCTGGTTTTTCTTCCAATAGAGAGCAACCGGCAATTAGAATTGGTAAAATTCCTATTATCAATACTCGGATTATATGTTTCATTATTTGTGAGCTCTTCTAGCTGGAAGATTATTTTTCTTTAAGGTTATATTGTTTGTCGGATAACCTAAAAGTTGGCTCTGCTCTAGAGCCTGGTCATAAAGCTCTAAAGCTCTTTCATTCTCTCCCATTGCCGCTGCGATGTCCGCCCGTAATTCCCAAAGGCCTCCTTCGACATTATCCATCAACTCGTCGGAAATCACTTGCATCGCCTTCTCAGGTTGTTTCTGTGCTAGATAAAGTCTTGCTAGTCTGGAGGCTGCGACTTGAGTCAACCCCTTAACAGGATCCCTACCTATTAGCTCAAGCAGTGTTTCTTCAGCACCTTTGTAGTTATTTTCTGTTACTAATATATGGGCCTCGAGGAGCATAGCTAGCTGGGTATAGGCGAGGTTTGGGAAATCCTGTTTAATATTTTTAATTAAACTTTTGGCTTGTTCCTTTTCGCCTTTATTTAATAATTCAAGAACCAATTCAAAACTGACCGATGCGTCCTTTGCCTTATCAGATTGAATAGTATCCCAATATCTGAATCCTCCGACCCCAACTAATATTATTATGAGAAAGGTGATGAGGTAATTCCCAAACTGTGCCCACCAGTTTTTAATTTGTTCGACTATTTGGTCTTCACTAGAATCGATATTCACGATGATTTTTGCCTCAATTACTTTGTGATTTAAGAGCCTTTGAGGAAGTCTTCCAGCTCCGACATATTGCAAGACTTTTGAGCTCTACTGTTCCGAAGAGGTCTTACAGTCAACGTGCCTTCTTCAATTTCTTGTTGACCAATTATTATAGCTGCTTCGGCTTCGCTTTTGTCAGCCTTCTTCATTTTGGATTTTAGGCTCCTGTCGCTAATATCCAGCTCAAAACAAATCTTAGGGTACATGTCTCTCAATTTTTCGCAAAGGACTAGTAACTCCTTGGAGTATTGGGCGTCGGTAGATAAGACGAACAGTTTTGGCATTTTTGCGGTTTTTAATGATTCTTTCTGTTCGCAGAGTTCCACTACTCTTTCCAAACCGACAGCGCAACCTACTGCACTAGTATGTTTTCCCCCTAATTGCCCTATTAAGTCGTCGTATCTTCCTCCTGCGCAAACCGCATTCTGCGCACCCAATGATTCAGTCGTCCATTCAAAAACGATATCGGAGTAATAATCGAGTCCTCGAACTAGTTTATTATTCTCTTTAAAGTTGATCCCTACCATGGACAATAGGTTTTTGAAGTCTGTGAATCGCGCTCTTGCCTCTTCAGATATGAAGTTATCTAAAGTTGGGGCATCAGAGATCAGTTTTATGATTTCTGGATCTTTGCTATCCAGTATTCTAAGAGGGTTAGACCTTAGTTTCTGCAAATTATGTTCACTTAACTTCGAAGAGTGATTGGAAAAAAAGTCGGTAAGTACTTTGATATAAGCTTGTCTATCCTCCTGGTTTCCAAGTGAATTAATTTGGAGCGTTATATCAGATATCCCCAGACTCGACCAAAACCTTGAAAAGATAATCATGAGCTCTGTTTCAGCGAGAACACTATCCGCGCCAAAAATTTCTAAACCAATCTGATGAAACTGTCTTTGCCTTCCTCTCTGGGGTCTTTCATATCTGAACATTGGCCCATGATACCAAAGGCGTAATGGGGCGCTGGTACTAAGTAGATTATTCTCTATTGCAGCTCTTACACATCCAGCTGTGCCTTCTGGGCGGAGTGTAAGTGACTCGCCGTTTCTGTCTGTAAAGCTGTACATTTCTTTTTGCACGATATCTGATGATTCACCAATAGAACGATTAAAAATCCCTGAATATTCTATTATTGGTAATCTGATTTCTTGGAACGAGTATGAGCTTAGTATTTGTATCAGTTCATCTTCTATCGTTCTCCAGAGGAGGTTCTCTTTAGGGAGGCTTCCCGTCATCCCACGGACAGCGTGATATTTTGATTTAATGGTCATAGTCGGTTCCTAGAAATCGCCTAGTCTGAATCGAGCCATACCCTCAGAATCTAGTGCGTCGGTAAAATCGATTCTCTGTCCTTGATAAGCAATGTCTATCGCTTTTCCGTCCTCTATTAATAGATAGTATGGGGGGTTACCCAAAAATTCAAAAGTTTGATTAGCTTTTACTAGGTCTCGATAAATTACTATTCCATGATTGTCTACAATTTCAATCCAAGTCTGAGCATTAGCTCGTAAAGTTAGTTGACCTGTTTTCAGTTCAGCGTCATTATCATTGTTTTTCCTGGGAGTTGAGAAGCTCGGTCCGTAAGAATCAGACAATTGATCTAGGCTGGAAGTTTCGATACCCAGCAGTTTTTCTTCCAGTCTATTAGCGGATTCTTCTAAAACTATAGAGTATCTGAAATAATAAATCACTGTCGCTATCAAAACCGCCGTGCCGAGAATGGAAAGTATCACTGTACTGCCCCAAGGATCAGAGTTTTTGGTTTCAACGTACTTTTCGAGAGCATGCTCGTCGCGTCGCTTGAGAGCTTCATACACTTTTAAAACAGGCTCGCTATCTGCGTCTAGCTCTCTAGCAATTAAATTTATATACCCCTTTATGAACGCTTCACCTCCGATACTTTTATAACGATTGGTCTCTATTTGTCGTATAATTTCTGGGTCGAGATTGATCTTATCACCCAATAGTTCCACACTAATCTTTCTGTGTTCCCTCGCGTGTCGTAGCATTTCACCTGCATTAGCTAAACGAGCGTTTATTTCAAAAGGTTTTGAGCTTTCTACGCCATAATAAATTAGGGCCTGTTCTCTTGTGAGCATCACCGTTTCGTAGTCGGTATTTTCTAGATCATCCATCTTCTTACTCTGCTAAGTTTTCAGAGGCTATTAGTTGAGACTCAGGGGAATCAGGAAATAAGCGTATCAAAAGAAGGCGAAAGCTGTCTCTGGAATCTAGATCTTCTCTTTTAGCAGCGAGCTGATACCCTATCCAAAGTGAGAGAGCACTGTGTTTTTCGCTACTAGTAAACTGTTCAAAATAACTTGTAGCCGCCGCTAATTGTCCTTGGAGCAGCATAATGTTAGCTAGCTCAATTAATGCATTTTTATTTTTTGGAGAGAAGCTAAGGCTTTTCTTGAGATGAAACTCAGCCCTCTTATAATCAAAAAGTTCTTTGTGGCATTTTCCAAGATTTAAATGCGGGATGCTTCTGTCTTCGTTAAGTGGATTCATTGCAGCAAGGCTTAAGTGTTTGATTCCCTCCTCATAGCGCCCTTGTTGGCACAAAAATTGGCCGTAGTTGTTGGATATTGCCGGCCCATTATCTGACAGTGCTATTGCCCTTGCGAAGGCGCTCTCCGCAGCTTTGGGCTTTCCAAGAACGTTTTTTAGTAGGCCCATTGCATTATGGGCTTCAGGGTTTTTAGGGTTGGCAGCTAGAGCTTTCTCGATTTTTTTATTTGCCAAATCATATTCTCGCTCTTGCATATACCTGAAGCCCAATTCGGTGTTGAGAGCCGAGACCTTTTTTAGATCTTGTTTCCTGCTATTTTCCGTAGTTTTGTTTGTGCATCCGACTGAGAATAATGCAAACCAAAACACAAAGAAAAGATTAGCTCGAGTTTGTCTGGTCATTTAGTTGGCCCAGGAGCTATTTGATTGTCGTCTAGGGAT
>MDTD01075943.1_pt1 | contig 73289 bp, 53 predicted proteins | sample 811221 | NCBI WGS metagenome assembly MDTD01 (sample SAMN05326646, study PRJNA326480) | marine metagenome | isolation source: seawater | place: Pacific Ocean: South West | collected 2011 | reverse complement strand
GATGGCATAACTCTCTGTTATAAAATGAGAAAGCCCTTTGACGTACTCGCCAAAGGGCTTTGTTTGAAAAATGGCGGAGAGGGCGGGATTCGAACCCGCGGTAGGGGTAAAACCCCTACGACGATTTAGCAAACCGTTGCCTTCAGCCGCTCGGCCACCTCTCCAGCAATTTCAGTTTGGCTCGGTATTGTCGCAATCCCTTTGCCCTGTGTCAAATAGCTTGGGGCAGGTTTTTTCAAATGCATCTGCATCAGCATCTGCATCACGTGTGGGCGATTTGTTATTCTGATTTTGGAATATTTCTATGCCTCCCAGCGGTTACTCTTTTATCATGAAACAAAACCAACACCCCATTCGGCTCGGATTCCTTCTGGTATTGCTTGCGTTGTTGCTGGTGGTATTCATTTCATCGGTTCGGCAGAATGACGGGATATGGGCCAAGGAGTTAAACATGCCAACGACACAACCTGCGTCTGATGTGGTCGCAGTCAAACTATTCAACAAGCAAGGCCAACTCGTCGGACCCGTCCGTTCGGATTACGTCTTTAAGACCCAAGCCCAATGGAAAGAACAACTGGGCAGCGAACGTTTTGAAATCCTCCGACATCAGGGAACCGAACGTCCGGGGACCAGCGAATTTTTGAAGAACAAAAAAGACGGTGTCTACGTTTGCGCCGGATGCAATCTGCCCCTGTTTTTTGCCAACACCAAATTCGAGTCCGGCACAGGATGGCCCAGCTACTTCGACGCGATCAAACCCAACCTTGCAGAAGACGTGGATACCAGCCATGGCATGCGACGCGTGGAAATTCACTGCGTCCGATGCAATGGTCACATGGGCCATGTCTTTGAAGACGGCCCCAAACCCACAGGATTGCGATACTGTGTCGATGGCCTGAGTCTGAATTTTGTAGAGACCAAGGATTACGCAACTTTGGCAGAAGACGCAGCAGAGGCCACACCCATTGACCAACTCGCTTCAGCCGTATTTGCAGGCGGTTGTTTCTGGTGCACCGAAGCCGTGTTCGAACCCGTCGATGGCGTCCTGGAAGTGGTCAGCGGTTATGCCGGTGGCAGCAAAGAGACCGCGGATTACAAAAAGGTCTCCGGCGGTTCAACTGAGCATGCAGAAGTCATCCGCATTCTTTACGATCCCAAGATCGTTAGCTTCGACACCTTGCTTGAATTGTTCTTCACCGTCGCACATGATCCGACAACGCTTAACCGTCAAGGCAATGACGTGGGTAAGCAATATCGCTCCGCTGTGTTTTACAAAGACGATGCGCAAAAGCAGCAAGTCCAGCAATACATCGACAAGCTCCAGGCCAGTGGCAAATTCGATAAGCCCATTGTCACCAAACTTGAGCCGTTGGAAGCCTTCTATCCCGCAGAGGATTACCATCAGGACTACGTGAAGCTCAATCCAAGTAACCCGTATGTGAGACACGTGGCAATCCCCAAGGTCGAAAAACTCTTCTCCAAACATGGTGAGTTGATCAAGGGCAAGCAGTAAGCCCCCCGGAAGTGTTGGAGCAATGCTGATCCGTATAAGGGCTTTATGCACGACGCATTTGCCAGTTGAGCATCGGATGTTAATACGAGGCTAAATTGATATCCAATTCAAGGCACCTGCGCCGGATTAATATCCAGCGCTCAACTTAACAACCAGTTATTTAATGCCTGACATAACACTATCTCTCACTGCTCTTGGATCACTACGCGGTCGAAGATGTCGCATGCCTGTTTATACAGATGCTTACCTGCTTGGGAAGTATCGCCGAATTGCATGTGTTGATCGGTCACATCATAGGTTGGCCAGTGGGGCAGGTTTGAACCGTTGGGATTGCCGGTGGTCGCAAAGTTGATCCAATACGTTCGCATTTGGTTAGCCAGTTGATGGTCGGTTTGGTCGTAGCCTGTGGGATGCCCGAAGGTGTCGAACAGGTAGACGATTTCGGCACCGTGGACAGCACCAAGTCCTTTGCGTTTGGCTGCTGGACTGATGCGGGTGAACTCATACAGATAAGCAGGTGTTGCGACGTTTTGCATGGCAGCAGCAAGTCGGCGTGAGGGCGCAGCAAAGGCTGAAACAGTCATTAAATCCAACTTGGCCTGCTTGATGTCATCATTGGTTTTTGCAGGAAAGAGATCAAAAACCGCAGGTCCATCTTTGCCAAAGAGTCGGTTGAGAATCCATTTGTATCCTTGCACACGTCGGATGGGTAAGGCGCTGGCATGGAGGATGCCGTCCTGTTGGTTACTGCCGATCATCAGGGGGATGGGATGTTGCTGGCCGTTGGCAAACATCTTCCCGGGGTTGGCGGGCAGGACATAGCCATCAATGACTGGGCCGAATTTAGTGCCTTGGAGTCCCTGTGAAATGAGTTGGGGGTTGGAAATTTCAAGCAGTTTTTGGGCGGAGACGTTGCGCAACTTTGCCAAGGCGTCGGTATCGCTTGCATCAATCCCCAGTTTGTCTGCGAGAACATTTCCTGTTGCATGTAATGACTTGGAACGTTTGTGCGGTTCGTTGAGTTGTTGGTAGATGGATGTTCCCGTGCCTGACTGCGCGATCGCGCGATGGAAAAGTCCTTTGGCTAACGGGCTGACCATCAGGCAGGTGACTGCAACCGAGCCAGCCGATTCACCGAAGATAGTGACACAGTTGGGATCGCCGCCGAAGGATTGGATGTTGCGTTGAACCCATTGCAGTGCAGCGATCTGGTCGAGCAGTCCGTAGTTGCCACTGACATGGTTAGGCGACTCCTTGGCCAATGCTTCATGGCCGAAGAATCCGAACGGGCCCAGTCGATAATTGATCGTCACCAGGACGACTTGCTCTTTGGCAAAGGCTTTGCCCTCGTAGAAGTCCAGTGACCCTGCACCAATGGTGAACCCGCCACCATGGATCCACACCATCACCGGCAATGGTTTTTTTACATCGGATGGCGCCCAAACATTGAGGTACAAACAATCCTCATCCATCGGCCCGGCTTTACCCAGCCAGGGGCGGTCGGACACATCCGGCTGTGGGCATCGAGATGAAAAGTTCTGACACTGTCGTGGTGACTGCCATGGTGCAACAGCTTGCGGTGCACGCCATCGCAAATCACCCACAGGCGGCGCCGCATAGGGAATCCCCTTAAAGACCCTAATGCCATCCGACACCTCACCGACCACCGGTCCAGCATTGGTCTTGATCGTGACCGTGTCCTGTGCTTTGACCATGGCATTGCACATGAAGACTAACAATACAAAGCCCATCAACCCACAGGTCCAATTTGAGGTTCGTTTTGACATGGTCAGATTATCTTTCATATTCGCGATTCACAGGTTCGCAATCCTTTGAATGGATAAGCACAACAGGTTTAAGGGTTCAACGCCCTGCATCAAGGCGTATTGCCCAGTGCTTGTTCACTCTATACGTGGTATCGGGATTGAAACTGGTTACAGGGTGAATTTCAGATGAATTAAACTGATGTATTGCACGATGTGGCTCATTGTTGCTATTGTGTATTACCTGAACAGATTAAGTCTAGCGAAAACGCAAGTAAAATGATCCGTTGAGGTTATATGCTGTTGTCTGCTTATATTCTGTAACTTCTGGAGTGTCTTGATGTCGCCGTTGCTGTCCCGCCTGGCTTATCCGTTTTCACCGCCATTGGCGACGATCAGGGATTACACTTTCAACAAGTTCCGCCGGGACATGGTGGCAGGATTGACGGTGGCAGTGGTCGAAGTCCCCCAGGCGATGGCATACGCCCTGATTGCTGGCGTGCCGGCTCAGTATGGGCTTTACACTTCCATTATCCAAGGTTTCATCGGTGCGTTGTTTGCCTCCAACGAACAACTCTCCAGCGGGGCAACTAACACACAATCGCTACTGATCGCAGCTACGGTGGCTCGTCTGGCAGATCCTGGTGATCCTGCGATGTATCTGCAGCTGGTTATTGGTTTGACGATGATCAAGGGGATCATCCAGATGATCTTTGCTGCTGCGCGGATGGGCAATCTCATTCGTTATGTCAGCCGCAGTGTGATCATTGGATTCTCAGCCGGTGCCGGAGTGCTTATTGCAGTGGGGCAGATTCCCAATTTACTGGGTCTCTCGCGTTCGGACCTGGGGACGCGTGTGGTGCCGGGCGTGGTGGGTGATGCATTGCGTTTGACACCTCATTTACATCAAACCAATTTGCACGCACTAGGTATTGGCCTGGGGACGCTGGTGTTAATTCTGATTATTCGGCGGCTATCTCGTTTGGCTCCAGGTCCGCTTATCGGCGTGGTCTTTGCCGGCGGGTGTGTTGCTTTTGCAGGATGGAATATGCAGACGCTGCCTTTGGTGGGCGAGTTACCGCATGGTCTACCTGACACGTTTATCGCACCTTGGCATATTGACTACCATCAGGCCGAATCAATGTTGGGTGGCGCCTTTGCCTTGGCATTACTTGGCATGATTGAGACGGTGGCAATTGGCAAGTCCATCGCATCAAAGACCGGCTCGACGGTTCGCCCCAATCAGGAATTTTTCGCTCAAGGTTTAGCCAACGTACTGGGCGCTGTCTGCCAGAATATCCCTGGGTCTGCGAGCTTTACTCGATCAGCTTTGAACTACCAGGCAGGAGGTCAGACACGCTTTGCAGGTGTTTACAGTGCCATCGCCGTTGCGTTGATCTATCTGCTTTGCGCGTCACTGGCATGGTATATCCCCATGGCATCCCTGGCTGCGGTCCTGTTTATCATCGCATACTCACTGGTCGATTGGCGGTACATGTTACGCATCGGCAAAACCAGTAAGTCCGATGCGGCGGTCTGCATGGTGACGTTCTTGGCAGCCATCACCTTGCCACTGCATTACGCCATTTATGTCGGAGTGTTTTTGAATATTGGTGTGTATCTTCAACAGTCCAGCCGACTGCGTATTAACGAGATGATCCGAACACATTCTGCAGGTTCGTTTGTCGAACGCCCGTTGCAGGAAAAACATGGCAAGCGAACCGTCATGTTTCTGCAAATGGAAGGTGATCTGTTTTTCGGCGTAGCAGACGAATTACGCGATCGACTAAACCGCATCGCCAATGGTTCAGCACGTGTGGTCATCTTCCGACTCAAGCGAACGCATTCGATTGACTCAACCGTCTTGCAGGTTGTCGAGGAGTTCGCCCAACGCATGCAGGAGACAGGGCGGTTTGTGATTCTCTGTGGCATGCGTGAAGAATTGATGGACATCATCCAGCATTATGGGCTGGACAAAATCATTGGCCAGCAAAATTTATTCCCCACCAGTTACGGTGTCTTTGCTGCTGCGCAACAGGCTTTGGATCGTGCCCGTGACTTGCTCGGTGGGTCCATCGACACGCAGGAACTGCTCTTGGAAGAAGATGACTCAGAAGGTTACACATATGACGTGGGTTAATGTTGGACGGCATGGATGATGATCGACAAGCATGATTGGAACAGCAGGCAAATTTGATATTGGAGTTATTTAATGGCATCGTTGTTATCCCGTATGGCTCAACCGTTGACGCCACCCATCGAGACACTCAAGACCTACAACTTCAAAAAGTGTTGGGCGGATATTCTCGCAGGGATTACAGTTGCTGTTATTGAAATTCCACAGGGGATGGCTTACGCCTTGATTGCCGGAGTCCCGCCGGAGTACGGACTTTATACCGCAATTATCCAGGGGTTTTTCGGGTCGCTTTTTGCATCCAATGAGTTTGTCTCCAACGGGCCGACCAATACGCAGGCTTTGCTTATTGCTGCAACGGTCATGCGTCTTGCTGATCCGGGTGATACCGCGATGTACCTGCAATTGGTTGTGGGTTTGTGTTTGCTTAAGGGGATCATCCAGTTGATCTTTGCTGCTGCGCGGATGGGTAATTTAATTCGCTATGTGAGTCGGAGTGTGATCATTGGTTTTTCCTCCGGTGCCGGTGTGCTTATTGCAGCAGGTCAGTTCAAGAATTTTCTGGGTATTAAAATCCCATACGGCGGTGCCAAGTTACCAGGCGTGATGGGGGATATTCAAAAACTCATACCGCATATAGGTGATATCAGCATTCATGCCGTGGGTGTCGGGATTGCCACGATTGCTTTGATCCTTGTGGTCAAGCGCATCTCCAAACTCTTCCCGGGCCCGTTACTGGGGGTGGTCTTGGCTGGGGCTGCAGTGGTCATGTTTGGATGGGATGAATCACATTTACCATTAGTAGGTGAAGTCCCAAGTGGCTTGCCTGAGAAATTGTATATGCCCTGGCATATTACCTATAAACAGGCCGAAGTCATGTTGGGCGGCGCCTTTGCCCTGGCATTATTGGGGATGATTGAGACGGTTGCCATCGGTAAATCCATCGCTTCGAAAACCGGATCGGTGATCCGCCCCAATCAAGAATTTTTTGCTCAAGGTGTCGCCAATGTCATTGGTGCGTTCTGTCAGAATATTCCTGGCTCTGCGAGCTTTACCCGGTCGGTACTCAATTATCAGGCCGGCGCCAAAACGCGTTATTCAGGTGCCTTTAGTGCAGTGGGTGTTGCGGTGATCTTTTTAGCGTGTGCAAAATGGGCCTACTACATCCCCATGTCCGCTTTGGCTGCCATTTTGTTTTTGATTGCCTATGCGCTGGTGGATTGGCGGTACATGCTGCGAATCTTCAAGACCAATCGCGCTGATGCTGCGGTGTGTATGGTGACGTTTTTATCTGCGGTCACCTTGCCGTTGCACTATGCGATTTATGTCGGCGTGTTCCTGAACATCGCTTTGTACCTTAGACAAGCCAGTCAGCTTCGCATGGCAGAGATGGTGCGATCCCCCTCTGGCCCATTTGTTGAGCGACCCTTGCAGGAAAAACACGGTCGTCGGACAGTGTTGTTCCTGCAGATGGAAGGGGACTTGTTCTTTGGTGTCGCTGATGAGTTGCGTGATCGATTGACACGGATTCAAAACGATGCATCGCGCGTTGTGATCTTCCGACTCAAGCGAACGCACTCAGTGGACTCCACGGTATTGCAGGTGATCGAAGAATTTGTCGAACGCATGAACGAGTTGGGGCGACACGTGATTCTCTGCGGTGTCCGCGATGAACTGATGGATGAAATGGGACACTACGGGTTGGTCAAACTCATCGGCGAAGAGAATGTGTTTCCGACAAGTTTTGGTGTGTTTGCTTCAGCTCAAAAAGCGCTCGACCGTGCCAAGGAACTCATCGGCGGGTCGATTGATGCCACGGACATAGCTGATCAGGATGACCTGGAATACTGGGCATACGAAATCTGATTTTGAATTACAGGATACGATTTGCCACCGTTGCGATGACGGGGATTTGCAGTGTAAAAGTCGCCCCAGTCCCCACTCCATCACTATGAACGGATAGTGTGCCCCCCAGTTCTCTTGCTGCATTGATACTGTGATGCAGGCCGAATCCATGTCCTGAATCGCGTGTGGTGAATCCATATTCAAATAGATGCTTAAGGTTCGCCGAATCAATGCCACAGCCTGTGTCGGTGATTTGGACTTGCGCCCACTGATCGACTTGTTGGGATTGGATGGTGATTTTGCGCAGCCCGCCATGCGTTGATTCGGCAATGGCATTACGCGCGTTGCTGATGAGATTGACGAGGATATGCATTACGATGGGGCGGTCGGTCTGTGCTTGGAGTTGCTCATCGAGTTGCAGGGACAGCTCAATTTGCAGACGTGCCAAGGCATTGCTGTATAGCTTCACCGCATCCTGAATCACTTCTGAGACATTGAAGTTTTCATGTTGATGTGCATTGGTTGCTGAGGATTGTTGCATGTCGATGATGTTGCGCATGTGATTGACGCCGTTGGACAATTCACGCAATTCCGTGGAGAGGAATTCAGCTTCCTCTTCACGGATTTGTTCAAGTTGTGCCAGAGCTTCGACAAGGTTCATGCCTCGTTGATCTGTTGCAATGAAGTTGGGCAGATTCTCACCTTGTTGCTGCATCAGTTGCACGATGCTGTTGAGTGCATCCATTCTTGAGTCACGTAACGATTGATTGATTTGTGACACACTGACGTTGACGCCGTTGAGAACATTTCCCACATTGTGAAGAATCCCCGTCGCCAGTTCCGTGGCACCAGCGAGTTGGGCAGCATTCTCCAGTTTACTTTGAGTCTGTTCAAGTTTGGTTTGAGTCGATTGAAGCTTGTTGCGACTGTAAAAAATTTCTGAACGCAATCCGCGAATTTGATGGTTGTTATGCACGATCAGACTCACAAGAACCAGAAACGGTCCCATGGCCAATAAAGCCGTCATCCAACTGATCGACGTGTTCTGGTCATGTGTCAGTAGGGGCAGAATCGCCACGCCCATGCCGATGAGACTCAGCATGCCCACAATCAGAATATTGAAAATACCTTTTGACCTGGTCATCACGTTGGGAGTTCCGTGTCCTGTTTGATTTTTCATACGTCGGTCAGATCGGGTTCTCAAATAAGAAATCAAGGATCAACCTTTTGTATTGCTGCGTATTGGTTTGTCAGTTTTAACCAGATGTTACAAAGCGATTTGAAATGACTGAAAAACAGTGTTTCGATTGGCTGATTCATGGAACCATATCGTTTGTTTGAACGGGTCTGCTGTTGTCTTTTGGATAACCGTTACAGACCGACCCGTTTTGGTTTTGAAATGAAAAAGAACATCAAGTACGCCAAATGCCTCGTCGATGACATGAGCAGGAAACCTCGAATCAATGACCTGCCAGAGGATAGGGCCCAATTCCACAGCAGGTTCAAAACCGACCCGAAAATGGGGGGTCTGATCGACAAGGTTTACAAAAGGTGCAGGCACAAGTGTGTCTGAAAAAGTTACGGATATACAAACAACAAACATTGCATGGACAAGTTAACTAGAGGAGCTATCAAAATGAACACTCGCAAACACACGCATAACGCTGGTTTCACGCTTGTTGAAATCCTGATCGTCGTGGTGATCCTGGGCATTCTGTCTGCGATCGTCATCCCACAATTCACCTCTGCATCCGATACCGCCAAGGCCAACGCTCTGACGACTCAGTTGCAGACCATCCGCAGCCAACTGGAACTCTATCGCGTACAGCACAATGACGACTATCCTAACCTTGCAGGCAATGACGGCTGGGACTTGCTGACCGAAAAGACTGATGCCGATGGCACATTGAACGCCAGCGGTTCCTTTGGTCCTTACTTGCAAAAGGCCCCGACCAACTCATTCGACAGTTCGTCAACCATCACTGCGTTGACCGTCGGTGCTGATCCCTCAACAACCGGTACCGCTGGTTGGGCATACGACAGCACGACTGGTGAAATCCGTGGTATCCTCAGTACCGCAAGTGCCACCAAAGTGGGTATGACCGAAGATGATGGCGACATCGTCCTGGTCACCGAAGAAGATGATGACTAATCAAAGCCGCGTATGACACGCGTTTGATACGATTAATACAAACACCCTGGCAGAAATGTCAGGGTGTTTTTTTGCGCGTTGTTACATTGTTATCGGATGAAGATGTCACATCAAGCCGCCAGATGAGGCTATGCGAATCTGACGGGTCGCATCGTACTCGCCTGTCTCACACAATTGGATACCCGTCAGATTCGTCCGCAAAGCCCGACTCATCTGGCGGCTTGGGATCTTGCACGACTGATTCATTACATAGACCAGAAGCAGGGCGATTCCCGCCAACTTACCTATTTTCACAACTTTTTTGCTTATCGGGCGCCTCTTGACCTCAGTTGGGTTCTGATTCTGCCGAATAAATCAGTGACAACGTGTCGCAAGATACGTGTCCAGGTCCAGGAGTTCGCATCATGAAGCCCATTTTCTGTCTCAATGGCTTTTCTTTGCGTTTCTCAAACTGGATCGAGTGATCGGGAATTGAGAAGCAAAGGAGACGGACGGTGCTCAAGCATCTGATCAAATCCAACAAATACCCCATCGGCATCGACATCGGTGCCTATGCCGTACGTCTGGCACAACTCGAAGAGCGTGGTGGCGAAGCGGTGGTGACAGCCAGTAGTGTCCAACACCTCAGCCCCAGCTTGCCAGTGAGTGGTGCCACTCGTGACAAGGCCGTGGTGCAAGCCATCCAGGACGCTATGGCCGATGGTTCGTTCAAAGGCAATACCGTGGTTACCTCACTACCTGCCCAACACATCATTTACAAAAACATCCGCATTCCCGCCATGCCGCCCAATGAAATCCGGGCAGCCGTGGCATGGGAGGCGTCCGACCGACTGCATCTTTCACTCGATGATATCGAGCTTCAGTACCTCAATGTCGGAGAAGTCCGTCAAGGTGACGAGAACAAGCAGGAGATCATTCTTCTGGCAGTCAAGAAAAAGCAGATCGACCAACACATCGCCTTGCTTGCTCAATGCAATCTGGTTCCAACTGCTGTGGAAGCAGCACCCAGTGCTCTGGCTCGATGGGCCAACTATCACCAAGACCCGCAGAAGCCTGAGGAAGCAGTCGTCGTATTGGACCTGGGTTATGCCAGTTCCAAGATTCTGATTTGTCGTCATGGCCGAGTGCTGTTTTACAAACAGATCGATGCCGCAGGCCGACAGATCAATGAATACCTTGCTACCAAGCTCAATCTTGGTGTCGAGGATATTGACGAAGCGCGAATCAATATCATCAAACGCAATGTTGAAAAGCAGTCTGAAGAAGCCCAGCAGTCCAAAGAAAATGTCGGTGAACCGACCATCGAACGTGTCCTCGTTGAAGCTCAACGGCAGATCGCTTCGGAACTCACCCGTGAGATTAATCTGTGTATGCGTTACTACAGCGTGACCTTCCGTGGTCATCGTCCCGAGCGTGCCTGGGTGACCGGGGGGCTGAATCGTGACAGCAGTTTCTTACGCATGATCCAGGAAAGCTCCGGCCTCAAACTTGATGCCCCGCCGACCCTCACCAATCAGAAGTCTTCTGACAACGAGGCTTTGGCGTGCGGTCTTGCGATGCGTTTGAATCAGCATGTGATGCAGAAAGGACAGGCAGCATGAATGAGATCAATTTCCTGCCACAGTCATTTTTGGAGTCACAGAACCGCAGCCAGCGTCTGTTCCGTGAGATCGCTATTCTTTGCGGGATGGTGTTGATTGGCATCGCACTTTTTGCCGGCCAGTCTGGCCAGGTAATGTCGATACGCAATCAAGTTGAACAGAAAAAAGATGAGTTGGTTGCCGCCGAGCTTCGCAGCAAGGAAGTCGCCAAGCTCAAAAATCAGGAACGTGAACTTAAACTCACCTTGGCGGTTCATGATGGTTTGACCATGCCGTTGGACCTCTCCTCGATTATGGCCACGATCGCTCAAGTGATGCCCCAGCGGATGTCATTAACCGAGATCGTCTGTTCATCTGATGAACCCAAGCTTGATCTTTCAGAATTCAAACCCCAGAAGAAAACCAAGAAGAGTTCATCCAAGACCAAAAAGAAGGTCAAGGCTCCCGAACGAGTGATGCAGATTCAACTCATGGGACTTAGTCCATCGGATGTGGATGTGGCCAACCTTGTCGGCGCACTTTCTGCCCAGCCGATCTTCCAGAATGTAAAAATGCGTTACTCCAAGACCACGCGCATTGGTAAAGCGACGGCCCGTGAATTCAGACTCGAAATGGAAGTCTCACTCGACTGCATCTATCAGGTTCCCCTCAAGGTGACCGACAGTGATGCGGACGATAACAAGGAGGTGGCACATGTCGATTAAAAAAGACATCATGATGACCATGGTCGGCGGCTTGGTCATTCTGCTGCTGTTCGTACTCGTGGCGTGGTTGCCGCATCACAAACGGATGTCTGCTGCCAGGCAAGAGTTGGCCACTGTCTCAGCACAGCTTGATGCTGAGGTGTCCAAAGCTTCAATCCTCACGCAGATCAACACAAAAGTACATGACATGCAGGCGGACATTCAATTGCTCGACACGCAATTGGTCGATCGGGGCGATCTATCCATTTTGCTACGCAAGCTCAGTAGTGAATTGCGTCGCCTGGGGATTGAGAACCAGACCACGCATACGCAAAGTCCAACGTTTACTTCCGAGTACACAGCGATCCCACTGACTCTGAGTTTTATGGGGCAGTATGACCAGACAGATGTGTTTTTACGATACATGGAAAATTTGAAGTACCCGATTTATATCAGTCGCCTGAGTATGCAACGCAGTCCGCGAGATGCCCAGAAGCTTATTTCTGTGAATCTTCGCTTGATGGTGTTTTTTGCACCTGAAGGAGACAGCGCATCATGAGTCCGTGGTTAAGACAACAAAAAGCCCTGCTTTTGCAGGACAAAAAGAAACTGGGCCTGATCATCGGTCTGGGTTGCGTGATGTTACTGCTTTGGGGGCGATTGATCCTCAAACAGGTTCCGCGCACCGCGGTGGCCAAACCTGCTGCAACGACTGCCTCTGCATCAGCAACACCTTCTACCGATGTATTACGTCGCAAGGTGTTCAGTGCTGATAAGCCTATCGTGGAAGTGACCTTGCCAACGGTGAGTCAGCGTGACTTGTTTGCAATAGATCTGACGGATTATCCAGTGGATGAACCTGAAGAGAAAAAGCCAGCCAAGGATACAACGCGCGAGGGCAAGGAGGTTGATGAAGTGGATTCACAACTCCAGGCCATGGTCGGTCGGATTCGTCTGCAATCCACAGTGATGGGTGCCCGTCCCTGTGCAGTGATCAATGGGCGCATCGTAGAAATTGGCCAATCCTTTGAAGGACTGGTGCTCAAAGAAGTCGCAAACCGTCAGGTCATTATGGAATTCCAGGGCCGAATGGTTCGTTTACGAATGGACTAAGAGAAACGCGAAGTCTCAAACGGACTTCAGGGAGATATGAAGATGTCTTTAAATCGAACTTACAGCACCGTTGTCTTACTCTCAGCATGGCTTGGCCTTGCAGGGATGCAGACTTCATTGGCGCAGAACACGGCCAAGAATCTCTTTGAGATGTCACCTCAGACTGAAGCGCAACCCGCATCGGTCGACACCGTCTCAGTGGATCAGGCTGGTTTAATCGACCTTGATTTGCGTGACCAGGACATTCGCCAGGTGCTTAACCTGCTAAGTCTCCAGTCGCAGCGGAACATCATCGCAAGCCCGGATGTGTCGGGAACGATTTCAGGTCGAGTCTATGGTGCTGATTTGTACGAAGTGCTTGATGGGCTGCTTAAACCTTACAAGCTCGACTATCGTGAAAGCGGCAATTTTATCCATATCTTTACCATGGATGAACTCAAGGCAACCAATGAAGCCAACCTCAAACCTGTGACGCGTGTGATTCGTTTGAACTATATCGCTGCTGAAAACGCACAGGAAATTATCAAGCCCGTCCTCTCTGCTGCCGGTTCAATCAGCTACAACAAGTTGGCCGACACAGGTTTTGAAGCACAGGAGTCCGATGGGGGTGCCAACGGTTTTGCACACTATGAAACACTTGTGATTCGTGACGCCAAGCCCAATGTCGAAGAAGCCATTGCGATTCTCACTGAATTGGATAAACGTCCTGAGCAGGTACTCATCGAGTCAACCATTCTTCGAGCCAATCTCACTGAGAACAATCAGTTTGGTGTGGACATCACCGCTGTTGCGGATATGACTTTAGCTGAGGCGACAACTCCCATCAGTGTGATTAATGATCTGGTGTCTCAGAATATCACCGGTTCAGCGACGGCAGTTCAGACCAGCTTTGGTAACTCCGGGAATATTGCCACCACTGGCGGTACACAGGTCGGCATTATCCGCGACGGCATCGCCGCCTTTATCCATGCGTTGGATAGTGTCGTGGATACCACCGTTGTAGCCAATCCAAAACTGTTGGTTCTCAACCGTCAGCGTGCTGAAGTCCGTGATACACTCGCTCAAGCCGTACTCATCACCAAGACCGTGGACACCACAACTTCCACGAGTGTCGAAACGGTGGACTCAGGTACCAAGCTGCGTATCCGCCCGTTTATCAGTTCTGACAACTTCATCCGCATGGAACTCAAGCCTGAAATCTCCAGCGGTAAACGTGTGGATCTGGGTGAAACACAAGGTATTGATAAAGACGAACAGAGCATGATCACCAACGTGATCGTCCGCAATGGCAACACGGTTGTCCTTGGCGGATTGATCCGTGAGGAAAATGTGGTGAGTCGTCAGCAGACACCCGTGCTTGGGGATATCCCGGTTCTTGGTGCGGCATTTCGCGATCAGGCCGATACGGTCACGCGAACGGAAACTATTTTCCTGATTACGCCGACGATCGTGCGTGATGATTCACTGTACGCCGAAGGTGAACAGATGAAGGACAACATCCGCACTGCTCAGTTTGGATCACGTCAGGGCTTGTTGCCGTTCTCACGCTCCAAGATGGTTGCCGATCACATGCGCAACGCCCTGCAGCATCACCAAAATGGTAATGACCGTCAGGCTTTGATGTGTATTGAAATGGCTTTGCGGTTAGACCCCAATTTCAATCAGGCTCGTGCATTGAAAGCCAGCATCCTCAACAAGCTTGATAAACCACAGCAACGCTTCTTCCTGGATGACTATTCCAAAGAATTGATCAATAAGGAATTGACACCTGTCGAAAAAGTCATGGATGTGACTCCTCAAGAGGAAGAAGAAGCCAAGCCGATCAAGGCGAGAAATCAGACAGCAGCTGTTCCCGTTGATGGATCGCACTGACGCACGCGATCCACGTTGACTTGACTCATCGAAAGCATTGGAAAAAGAAAAGAGAGCCTTCGGATGAATACAGCCCGTTACGAATTGACACACAAGCAACCGGCAGCACCGATTGTGCCGTTGAATCTTACAGATCGCATCGGCCAAGTACGAGATTGGTGGGGCGATGTGTCGGATCGCATGGGATTCAACGCTCAACTGAGCATACAGGATATGCTGCGAACCCTTCCTCAATGTTTTCTGGTTGCTTTGCTGGTGAGTATGACGGTGTGCTTTACCGGTTGTAGCAGTGGGCAGACCAATCATCAGCAGAATGTCCAGAAAGCCGAACAACGTTGGAAGGATGCCCGTGGCGGATTACTGCTTCAGGCCGCCCAGCGACAGTTTGATGCCGGTGATTTGATCCAGGCAAGTAAAACGCTTGATGATGCAATCAACTACGATCCGACCAATGCAAATCTGCATTTACTTGCAGCTCGTATCAGTCTGGAAAAAGGCTTGCTTGAACGCAGCTTTCGTCAGTTGGAATTAGCGGGCGAACTTGATGGCAAGCTCAGTCAGATTGCCTATTACCAGGGCGTGGTTCAACAGCGCTGGCGCAAATATGAAGCCGCTCGTGACTACTATCTCAAAGCCAGTGAACTTGAAGCGGATAATGTCGCTTACCTGCTTGCTGCTGCGGAGATGGATTTGGCGATGCAGCAGTCACAGGTCGCTTTGGATCGCCTGCTTGGACGTGTGGATTACTTTGACCAAAACGCCGGGATACGTGTGGCGGTTGGAGATGTCTATCGCCTGCTTGGGCAGTATGACAAGGCTTCGGAATACTACAGTCAGGCCGTCTTGCTTGACCCTGAATCCTTTACGACACTTGAACAACTCGGTCACACCTTGGTTCTTTCAGGCCGCAACATTCAGGCCATTGGCGTATTTGAACAGCTATTGATCAACGAGACATTTGCCAGTCGAAGTGACCTTAAACAGACACTGGCACGTTGTTACATGAGCAATGGTCAGTTTGAAGAGGCACGCAAGATTTTTGATGCGATGCGTCTTGCCAATGCCCATGATATTGATGCCTGGGTTGGTCTTGGGGATGTGGCGATGCAGCAGGGTGACTTCTCTGCTGCGATGCGTGTCGCCAGTCGTTTACAGAGTTTGGTATCGGATCGTCATGAAGGTTTTCTGCTTGCAGGTTTGTGTTATCACCAGCGTAACAATCACGAACGAGCAGCAAGCATGTTCAACAAGGCGATGTCGCTGATGCCTCAGTCCAGTGAGCCGGCGATTCTGCTTGGTCTGAGTTTGCAACAAAGCGGCAAGCTTGAGGCGGCAGCCCAGGCCTACGCCGAAGCAATACGTCGACAACCCGAAGATTTACGTGCCCGTCAGCTACTTGAACGACTGGCATCAGTGACTCAGTAAGACAGCCACGATTAACTTTTTGAGAACAGGACAAGGACATGGAGCGTTTACTGACAGGAAAATGGGCCAGCTTAGGTGTGATGCTGATCAGTGGCACCTTCGTGGGCGTTTTTCTGTTGTACGCCCAGGGTTCAGGTCTGATCATGGCACGTGGCAGCAGTGCCGAGTTATTTGCCGTAGCCGCATCGGTGGGTGTGGTGATTGGTTTGTCTCACGCCATTTGGATGAGTCGTTATCTAAGTGAAGTCAAACGTCTGACAGCTCATATTGATTCGATGGCATCGTCGGATGCCGTGCCTGCGTTACCCGGTCTTGCAATGGGACTTGATGAAGTGGTTCAGGCCGTGAATCGCTTGGGGATGAAGTATCACGATCGCATTGAAGTACTCACCGCCAAACGTCGTGAATTGGAACTGCATCTGCGGATGGCTGAAGCCGAACGTCAGCATGCCTTGGCGATTCTCGATTCAATTGAAGATGCCGTGGTGGTGACCGACTCGTTTAACGAGGTTGCATTAGCCAATGCCACAGCCGCCCGCGTCTTGGGCTTTGAACTTGATGAGGCGTTGAATCGTCCCATTGACCGTGTCGTCCGTGAGAAGCATCTTGTGGACATGATCAAGGATACGCGTGAATCAACGTTGCGCAAGCATCCGCGACATTCGGAGTATTACTTTGACAATGCCGGTTGTCGGTCAATTTATGACGTGACACTTACGAGTATGAACAAGCATCATGAGAGCGATGACCATAGCCAGTGTAATGAGGGTGTTGTGACGGTTTTGCGTGATGTGACCAAGGAAAAGCAGATCGCGGAAATGAAGAGCGATTTTGTGTCCAACGTTTCACATGAACTCAAGACGCCCTTGTCGAGCATCAAGGCTTACATGGAAATGCTCATTGATGATGAAGCAGGTGACGAGGAAACACGCGCCGAGTTTTACAACATCATCCAAGGTGAAACCAATCGTCTGCAACGGCTCATTGACAACATCTTGAATATCAGCCGCATCGAGTCAGGTGTGGTTAAAGTGCAACGTGAATATGTCGCAGTTGCGCCGTTGATTCAGGAAGTCATGGATGTGATGCAGCCTCAGGCTCGTGCCAAAGACATCAAGCTCATCGTGGAAAACATCAACCCGGTCTATCAGGTCTTTGCAGACCGTGACATGCTCTGGCAGGCGACCTTGAACCTGGTGGGTAATGCCATCAAGTACACGCTTAACGGCGGTGTGGTCGAAGTCGGGGCGAAAGTGGATGAGTCCAAGCGTGCGATCAGCTTTTACGTCAAAGATTCAGGCATCGGTATTCCCGAGGATGCCATTGCTCATGTGTTTAATAAATTCTACCGGGTTATCGGTCACAAAAAGATTGCCAAGGGGACCGGGCTGGGGCTGAATCTGGTTAAACACATCATAGAAACCGTACACAACGGACAAATCAGCGTCCAAAGTGAAGTCAATGTTGGAAGTGTGTTCATGTACACCCTTCCCATGGCCGACAACATACTGTAGCAGGACGTGCGCATTGTCGTGGTGACGTCCGATAGATGAGGCGAGGAAGATCATGGATCGAGAAAACCCGCTAATTTTAGTGGTTGATGATGAGACCCATATCCTTCACGTGGTGAGTTTGAAGCTCACGCGTGCCGGCTATGACGTCATCACCGCTGAAGATGGCGAGGAAGCATTGGAAATGGCACTTGAAGAGTTGCCTGATGTGGTGATTACGGACTTTCAAATGCCCATCATGACCGGACTGGAACTGTGCATTCAAATGCGTCAACACGAAACAACTGCCAATACACCAGCCTTGATGCTCACCGCACGTGGTTTTGGTTTGGATGATGACCAGTTACGTCAGACGAATATTGTCGATGTGCTAAGCAAGCCGTTTAGCCCGCGTGAAGTATTAAGCCGCGTGGAAAAATTACTCAGTAAGAATTCAGGAGTATCTATTACGTCGTGACTCGCATTGCACGTCCCATCACGGCTACGGTCCTTTCGGATCGGCTCATCGCACGTCTAAGTGCGCTGCAGATTTCAACTGCCATGGTTCATTCCGATGGCAGGTGTATCCCCGTGTATGATGTGCGACCCATTGAGCAACTGATTCTCGGGGCACCGGCATTTCGTGCAACGGTCGCCAGACTATGGGAGCAGCTTTCCGAACGTGCCGGCCAACCGGTCAAGGTTTGGCCAGGGGTTTACTTCGTACCGCTTCCATCACAACGCCGTCGTCGTTCACAGTCTGCTGAACAAACGCAAATACCTGTAGCAATTCTCTGTGGGCAGGACCTGTTGGATTCTGAACACATGCATCTGCTCTGCGATCAGCAGAAGATGGATTTGACCTACGCCTTACAACAAATCGACCGCACCAGTCTGATGGCTCCCATGGAAATCGAACGTCTTGCGTTGAGCCTGGGATGGATGAAGCAGGACTCAGTGGAACTGGATCGTCGCGTGCAGGAACTGCAGGCCATGAGTCAGCACCTTGCAGAGAGCTACGAAGAACTGAGCCTGATGTACAAGCTTAGTTCAAACATGATGGTCAACCAGACACCTGACAGCTTCCTGGGTAATGCCTGTACGGAATTGCAGCAGGTTGTCGGACTCCGCTGGATGGTGCTTCAGATTGCTGATCAACACGAAAATCTCTGTGTCCTTTCCGGCCAGGTATTCACAGCAGGTGAAATGCCCACCGCTCAACGTCAGTTAAAGCAGATCGGCCTGCAATTGATTGAAGAAGTCGGTCAGACTTCAGAACCGGTTGTGCTTGACGAATTAAGCAGTCTGAATATTCCAGGCCTCACGGATTTGGCGCACCACTTACTGGTTGTGCCGTTGGTTCGTGAAGGTGTTCCTTTTGGATTGATCTACGGGGCCGACAAACTCGATGATTCGCACATCAGCAGTATCGACTCAAAGCTGTGCAGTTCGCTGGCCAGCACCATGTCGATCTTCCTGCAGAACGCGATGCTCTACGAAGACATGCAGAGTATGTTCCTTGGAACACTTCATGCACTCACGAGCAGCATCGATGCCAAGGACAGTTATACCCATGGTCATTCCGAACGTGTGGCATTGATGTCCCGCAATCTGGCCAAGGCGGCAGGTTTGGATGACTTTACCTGTGAACGGATTTATGTGGCTGGACTGGTGCATGACGTTGGCAAGATCGGCGTGCCTGAGTCGGTTCTCTGTAAACCGGGACGATTGACCTTCGAAGAATTTGAACTCATCAAGCAGCATCCGGAAATCGGCGCCAAGATTCTTCAGGATATCCGACAGATGCATGATCTGATTCCTGGCGTGCTTTATCACCATGAACGTTGGGATGGTAATGGTTATCCCCATCGTCTAGTCGAGCGTGATATTCCACTGTTCGGTCGTGTGATTGGCTTGGCCGATGCATTTGATGCCATGAGTACCAACCGGACTTACCGACGTGCACTGAAACATGAAGATGTCATGGCTGAGATCGAACGCTGTGCAGGCAGTCAGTTTGATCCCGATCTGGCCGAAGTATTCCTCAAGCTTGATTTTGCACCATTCTTTGAAATGGTAAAGAAACATCAGGCAGCATTTGAGGATGATACAACTAGCGAGATTGACGAGTAAAGGACAGATTCATGAAGTGCTTTTTTGATGAAATTGAACAGGCTTGTTTGATGATGCTCAAAGGTGAGTTCACCGCTGAGCATGTGGATAATTTCCGCCGCAGTGTCCTGGCTCGTCTGGATGAACAACGCGTCGCCGATTTTATCGTCGATTGCAGTGAACTTGAATCGGTGGATTCACAGGGACTTGAAAGTCTGCTTTGGCTCACTGAACTTTCAGCAGAACGCCTGGGGCAGGTGCGATTGGTCTCGTTGCCAGATGACATCAAGACTGTTTTGCACATGACACGACTCAACAAACAATTGCCCGCACATGAGAATGTCCGAGGCGCATTAGCCAGTTTGCAATAAGACCCAGCAATGGGGGGGATAGACAGGTATATGTTTGCTCGAACCGACCAACCTGAAAGCAACACCGAGAATAAACCACAGACTGGCAAGCCTGTGCGTATCGGTGATCTATTGCTTGAAAAGGGATTAATCAGCCAGGAGCAGATCGCTCAGGCGCTGGACTATCAGCGTAATCGCGGTCACAAAAAGCTCCTCGGCGAAATTCTCATTGAATTGGAACTGGTCTCCGAAGAACAGGTCTGCGAAACCTTGGCCGAGGCCTACGATGTGCCCTTTGCACGGATCACCCCCAAGGTGTCCGACCCGAAAGTCATCGAGATGCTCCCACGTGAGTTTCTCGAAAAACACTTCGTATTGCCTCTGTTCTATGTTCAGGGAAAACTCACTGTAGCGATCAGCGAGCCGACCAATGTGTTTCTCATTGAGGAGATGGGGCGACTCTGCGAATGCCCCGTGCAGATTGTTGCTGCGACACTCAAAGACATTCAAGCGACACTTGAAGCACATCTGCCGAACACCAATATTTTTGTGATTGATGATATTGTCGATGACAATGATACGTCTGCTATGGAAATTGTCGACTCGCAGATGGCCGACATGCATTCGCTTGAAGCATCCGCAGACGATTCGCCCATCATCAAGCTCGTGAATTACATCATCTTCTCTGCCGTGGAAGAACGTGCTTCGGATATCCATATCGAGCCGGATGACAACACCTTTCGCGTGCGAATTCGTATTGATGGCAAGTTGTTTGAGAAGATGCGACCGCCGTATAACATGCTCCCCGCTGTGGTCAGCCGTATCAAGATCATGGCTGGAATGGATATCTCTGAGCGGCGTATCCCACAGGATGGCGGTATCACCGTCATGCTCAATAAGCATCCAATTGACCTGCGTGTTTCAACCATGCCCGGCAAGTTCGGCGAAAAAGTTGTCATGCGTATCGTCGACAACCGCAATAAAGTCGCATCCCTGGATACCTGCGGGATGGGACATGATCTGCTCAAGGACTGGAAGGAAATCCTTCACCGTCCCAACGGTATCATTCTCGTCACCGGCCCAACAGGTAGTGGTAAATCCACCACGCTTTATGGCTCACTGAACGAACTTAATGATCCGACCGTCAATATTTCCACCGTCGAAGATCCCGTGGAAAACTCCGTTGTCGGCGTCAACCAGTTTCAAACCAATGATAAAGCCGGTTTCACCTTTGCATCTGCTTTGCGTGCCTTGCTGCGTCAAGACCCTGACGTGGTGATGGTCGGTGAAATCCGCGATCCGGAAACTGCCAAGATCGCTGTGCAGGCTGCACTGACCGGTCACGTGGTGCTGTCCACGTTGCATACCAATGATGCGCCCAGTGCGGTGACACGGTTGTTTAATATCGGTGTCGAGCCGTATCTCGTGGCTGCTGCAATTCGTGGCGTGTTGGCTCAACGTTTGCTTCGAAAAATCTGTACACGCTGCAAAGAGCCGGTTGCGATTGATGATCACACCATGCGTACCATCAAACTCATTGCTGGCCCTGACTATCAGATTGACACGATTTACCAAGGCTCAGGTTGTAAGGCTTGTCGCAATACAGGCTACTCCGGTCGCGTGGGTATTTTTGAACTGTACATCCCCGATGATGATGCCATGGAAGCCATCGCCAAAGGTGCCGGTTTACAGGATCTCAAAAAAATCGCCAAGGCCAGTGGGTATCGCACACTGGCCGATGACGGTCTGGAAAAGGTCAAAGCAGGTGTCACTACCGTGGAAGAACTTTTCCATGCTGCGGCAATGCATTGATGTTCATTAGGGACTAGGGACTAGGGACTAGGGACTAGCGACTAGGATAAGACAGAAAGTCAATAGCTGCGACACTGCGTGTCGCTGATGATTCGGAGCAATCTCATGGCACGTTTTCTCTATCAAGCACGTGATGCACAAGGCGAACTGGCCACCGGTATGGTCAATGCTGCGAGTATGGATGAAGCGTCGCACCAGCTACGTTCCGAAGGTAAGTTCATTGTCAAAATTTCACCGATGAACGAAGACACCCCGGAGATGCGAGCCAGTACGCTCAAGGCACATGCCCGACGTGTTCAACGCAAACAGGTCATCTTCTTCTCACATCAAATGGCGGTGATGATCGAAACTGGCGTACCATTGACCGATGCACTGCAATGCTGTGTGGATCAGACAATGGACCCGCACTTTCGAGCAGTACTCGAAGACATCACGCAAACCGTGCAATCCGGCGGGCAGTTTTCCAGTGCCCTTAAAAAATTCCCCAAAGTCTTCCCACCGGTGATGACATCGCTGCTTCGAGCGTCGGAAATGTCCGGCACGATGTCCAGTATGCTCGACCGTATCAGCCAATACCTCAGTAAAGAACAGCAGACCGTCAAGCAGGCCAAGGGTGCGATGATGTATCCCATGTTCATGGTCGTGATGGCGATCGGCGTGACGATTTTCCTGCTTGCTTTTGTGCTGCCTCGCTTTGCAGGTATCTATGCCTCGCGCAATGCGGCCTTGCCAGCTCCGACGCAGTTGCTGATGACCATGTCATCCATTCTCGTGAACTACTGGTATTTCTGGGTCGGCGGGGCGATAGCATCCGTTGCGGGCATATGGGGCTCACTACTCACCACGCAAGGTCGACGCGCATTTGACTGGATCAAGCTCAACATGCCATTGATGGGCCGACTCTATCAACAGCTTTACATCACCCGATCCTGTCGCACGATGGGGACGATGATCAATGCCGGCGTGTCGATGTTGGATATGGTTGCCATCATCAAGCACGTCACCGACAACGCTTACTTTCACGATCTTTGGGAAGACGTGGATGACAAACTCCGCCAGGGTTCACAGCTTTCAGACTCACTGTTTACCAGTCCGCTGATCCCCCGATCCATCGGCCAGATGGTCTACTCCGGCGAACGTTCCGGTCAGTTGGGCAAAGTCATGAACCGCATTGCGGACTTCACCGAAGCAGAGTTCGACCAGACCGTCAAAACCGTCACCAGCATGATCGAACCCATCATGGTTGCTGTGATGGGCACCATCATCGGCTTCGTGGCCATCAGCTTGCTGCTACCGATCTTCTCGGTGGGCAAAGTCGTCGCCGGCGGCTAAACGCACTCGCAAGTTTCCAACCACCACCAACAATGATCCACATGCACACTAAAGCCCGCGGGACTTCAGTCCCCGGGGTGCTTAACTGTCTTGAAAGTGTCCGGACGTTACACCACCACCAGACTCACCCCTCCAACACCTGCAACATCCCCTTGGCAAACTCCGGCAGGTCATCAGGCTTGCGGCTGGTCACATGATTGCCATCCACCACCAACGGCTTATCCACCCATGTCCCGCCTGCGTTGTTCACATCATCCTTGATGCCCGGTGTGCAGGTATAGGTGACGCCTTTGACGATCCCCGCGGAGATGTCGATCCACGGACCGTGACAGATCGATGCCACCATCTTGCCTGCTGCATTGATCTCACGGGTGAGGCGGAGCACCGACTCATACCGGCGAAGCTTGTCGGGCATCCAGCCGCCGGGCACCACCAGGCCGACGAAATCTTCGGACTTCAAATCATCGACACACGCATCGGACTTCTGCGGGTAGCTGTACTTGCCTTTGTACACGGTGCCCGCAGGATCAAGTCCAGCGACGACGACTTCGTAGCCTGCTTCGAGGAGTCGGTACTTTGGATATTGCAGTTCCATGTCTTCGTAATCGTTACCCACGAAGATGAGAATTTTGCCTTTGCTGGTTGTGTCGGTCATGAGGTGTGACTCCTTGTCGGTGTTTGTTTGATTTGGACGATTTTGTTGTCAGGTGTCAGATTGTCATGTTTTGGGCTTGAAAATCTATGGATTTAACGCCGCGAATGGCTAAACTGATTAGACGTTTTTGTTCGCAGTCCATTCGACAATACTTTGACGCCTTTGATCCTAACAGGAGACACCCGATTATGGCAAAAGACCAAACCATGCGTAATCTGTTTAAAGCCCTTGACGGCTTTGCCATTGAGTTGCCCAGTTGGGGCTTTGCCGACACCGGCACCCGCTTTGGCAAGTTCTTCCAGGAGGCCGCCGCTTCGACACTCGATGAAAAACTCCACGATGCGGGACTGGTCAACCAACTCACCGGTGCCTGCCCGACCGTGGCCGTGCATGTGCATTGGGATTTTGCACCCGGTGAAGATCCACGCAACACCGCCAAGCTCGCCAAGAAGCATGGCGTGAAAATCGGCTCGATCAATCCCAACGTCTTCCAGGATCAGGATTATAAACTCGGTTCCTTCTGCTCACCCGATGCCAAGGCCCGACGTGCGGCACTGAAGCACACGATGGACAGCATCGAAATCGGTAAGGCCGTCGGCTCCAAACATCTTTCCATGTGGCTTGCCGATGGTACCAACTATCCCGGACAGGACAGCATCTACCGACGCAAGAAAGACCTGGAAAAAGCGTTCAAAAAAATCAATGACCAGATGGAAAAGACCTGGCGCGGCTCAACCCTGCTCATCGAGTACAAACCCTTTGAGCCGTCCTTCTATCACACGGATATTGCCGACTGGGGCATGAGCTATCTCTTCTGCGGAAAGGCCGGCAAACGCGCCAAGGTGTTGGTGGATACCGGTCATCACCTGCCCGGCTGTAACATCGAACACATCGTCGCGCTGCTGCTCTCTGAAGGCATGCTCGGCGGCTTCCATTTTAATGATCGCAAATATGCGGATGACGACCTGACCCTCGGCTCGATCGATCCCTATGCCGTCTTTCGCATCTTCGACCAGATTGCCCAGTTCACCTTCGACACCGGTAAAGATCCCAAACTCGCTTACATGGTCGATCAAAGCCATAACTTAAAACCCAAACTCGAAGCGATGGTGCAAACCGTTGACGAAGCCCAGAAGCTTTTTGCCAAGGCTCACCTGGTGGATCGCAAAGCTTTGGCCATCGCTCAGAAGTCTGGCGACATTACGGGAGCCGAACGCATTCTCAAAAATGCCTTTGAAACCGATGTCCGCCCGATGCTTGCCGACTGGCGTAAGAGTCACAAACTCCCCGCCTGCCCGCTGAGCGAATTGCGCAGCAGTGGCGTAATCGAAGAACTCGGCAAGGTTCGAACGCAAGCGTGCAAAGACCGCGGCGAAGTGCAAAGCTCCAGCTACGCGTAAGACCGTATTCAAATAAAAACGATCAAAATTAAAATACCAGATGGTGAAAGCTGTCTGGTATTTTTAATTTGACTGGCCAGGGAGCTTCGCCCCCCGGACCCCCTGTCTAGGTCGGAGCGAGTTTGTAATGTTGTCGCTTGTGTTGCAGCTAAATGATTGTCGGAAATTTTAGTTGGGATGCTATCCCAAACCCTGCCAGCGTTCCGCCGCTGGATCACGTCCCCCGGAAGGCAGGCCTTTGCTCGCTGGTTTAGCCAGAGTTTTGAAGAATTAAGTCGATGGTTTGGAATCCCATGACCAAGACTTTCGGGCACCAACGGTGTGCCTGTGATGCTTGTTGTTATGGTTTTTTCAGGTTTATCGTTTCGCGTTTGAATCTGTTTTAAAGATCTTGAACAGTCCATCTGCGGACTTCAATTGCACTTCCGGGGGCAGCGATCCAACGGCTGCCCGTTGGCGGGGCATGGGGCAGAGCCCCATCTAAAACAGGGCTTTTATCCTTTGGATGCAACACGGAAACTGACTTGCCATCATGCTCCAACCTAGACAGGGGGTCCGGGGGGCGAAGCTCCCTGGTAAGCAATATCCTGCTCTTTGAAAACAAAGTATGGGGCAGTTAGCTATTTACTTGACCACTTCGATCAGTTCAAGCCGATAGAAATTCCATGCGTTGGGATGGAGGTTTTTGACCTTGGCAGGATCGAAGACATCCAGCGTAACGTAATGAAAGATCGGGGCGATGGGTTGCTCGATCATCATAAGCGTCTCAGCTTGACGAAGCAGTTGCATTCGCTGATAGATGTCGGTTTCGTGACTGGCTTTGGCAAGCAAGGTGTCGTACTGCTTGTTGGACCACTTGGCATCGTTGTTGCCACCTTCGCTGTGATACTTATCCAGAAACGTGGTCGGGTCGCGGTAGTCCGCGATCCATGACGCACGGGCGATGGTGTAGTGCTGCTTCTTGAGCCGTTCGCGGAAGGATCGGACTTCCATACTCTCAAGCGGCACATTGATCCCCAAGTGTTTTTTCCACATGGAACTGATGGCTTGTGCAACAATTTCATGTGCACCATCGGTGTTCATCAGGATCGACAAGCCACGTAATGTTGACGGATCACTATAGCCAGCCTCTTTGAGCAGGACGCGGGCAGCTTCTGGATCAAACTCCGCACCTTCGGCTTCGGGGGGCAGGTATCCGGGAATCTTATTGGGCGGGATAAACGTCTTGGCGATGGGCTGATTCATCCGCGTGATTTTTGAGACGATGGTTTTGCGATCAATGCACATGGCCAGGGCTTTGCGGACACGCGGGTCAGCCAGTGGATTGGGCGATCCATCAGCAAGCTTAGGCAAGCAGTTGAAGCTGTAAAAGTAAGTGCCAGCCCAAGGCGTTGTATGCACATCCTTACGGCCGGTGGCTACGAGGTCTGCTGCGAAGCTCGATGCACTGGGTACTTCGGGAACCCAATTGGCATCCCCGTTTTCGTAGGCAAGCATCGAGGCCTGCGGATTTTCAATGATCTTCATGCGGATACTGGTGTTGAGCATGGAAGCTTTGTTCCACCAGTTGGGGTTTTGTGTCAGCAGTAAGTCCTGCTTGAAGCGATGTGCTGTCAGTTTGTAGGGGCCGTTGGTAATGAGTTTTTCAGGATTCGACCAGAAGCCTGCGGGAATCTGGAGCATGCCCGTGTCGGTGTTGAAGGTGGTTGCTTTGTCGAGGCTGGCAACGTGATTGGGCATGAAGGTCGCAAAGGCGCAGAGTTCCAGGAAGTAGGGCGTGGGGCGGGTGAGTTGGATGACCAGGGTATGCGCGTCGGGTGCATTGATCCCTACGGTTTTTGTAAAGCGTTCACGTGCGGTGCCCCATGCGATTTCGGCACTGGAGCCGGGTTTGTAGTTGGCCAATTGGTTCTGACGCCACTGGAAAAATTCCTCAGCACCTTCAATGCAGAAAAACAGTTGGACATAATCAGCGGTAAAGTCCGGGAGGATGGCACGTCGCCATGCGTAGACAAAATCGTTGGCGGTGACTGGATCACCATTACTCCATGTTGCTTGAGGTCTCAGATGAAAGGTGTAGGTTTTCTGATCCGCACTGATTTCCCATCGCGTTGCGACGCCGCCTTGAAGCTTTACTTCAGGCAGTTGGTAACGCATCAACGGTTCATAGAGTGCGTTGGCAATACGGATGTCATGCAGCCAGGACATTTTTTGTGGGTCAAGCGTGTTGGGCGACACGTTACAGATAAAGGTCAGGTCCGCAGCCTCGTTGGTATGAGACATGGCTGTTGTGGAAGTCGGTTCGGACTCTTTGCCACAGGCGGTGAGGAGCATCAACAAGGCGCATCCGACTGTGGTCAACCATCGTTTGTCCATCATCAACCCTTTCATGCGTGGATAGGTGTTGACAGTTTAGCTTGTTGGTTAGCAGGTCGCATGTTTGGGGTGATTAACGCGTCTGGTTTTTCTGGCTACAATGTCGCCATGAATACTATCCAGATTGCAGATGTGAAGATTGGACCTGATGCGCCGCTGGCGATTATTGCTGGCCCATGTGTCGCTGAGTCATTGGAACTTTGTCTTAAAGTCGGTGATGCGATGCGCGCTCGGTGTCGGGAGCTTGGGTTTGGTTATATTTTCAAAGCCAGTTTCGACAAGGCCAATCGTTCGAGTATTCACAGTTATCGCGGGCCGGGTCTTGAACAGACGATGCAGTGGTTTGAGATTGTCAAAAGTGAACTGGGTGTGCCTGTGACCACGGATGTCCATGAAGCTTCACAGGCCAAAACGGTTGGGGGCGTGTGTGATGTGCTGCAAATCCCTGCGTTTTTGTGTCGTCAGACGGACTTGCTTCAAGCTGCTGCTCAGACGGGTAAAGCGGTGAGTGTGAAAAAAGGTCAGTTTCTGTCACCTGAAGAAATGTCCAGCGTCGTGGAAAAACTCGTCGAAAGCGGCGCGGATAAGGCTGGCATCATGCTCATGGAACGCGGGACGTTCTTTGGGTATCAACGATTGGTCAATGACTTTGTGGGCGTGTCGGACATGATGAAACACGGATGGCCGGTTTGTTTTGATGTGACGCATTCGACGCAACTTCCGGGGGGCAGCAGCAGTGGTGACGGTCGCATTACCGGCGGACGCCCTGATTGTGCACCGATGCTTGCCAAGTGTGCTGTGGTGGCAGGGGTGCAGTGTTTGTTCATGGAAGTCCACCCCGACCCACGCAAGGGCAAGAGTGACTCAGCAACGATGCTGGGGATCGAGGAAGCCTGTGAACTGTTGGGGCAACTCAAGAAGCTCCGTGATGCGATGTGATTTGGATTCGCGTTGTACTCTTGAGCTGATGGCTCTTACCACAGAGTCTCAGAGATATAGAGCACTTCAACACAGCTTTGAGGTCGCAATCACATGATCAGCCCGTCAGAATCGCTACGCTCATCAGGCGGCTTGCGTGTTGGATTTTTTTTATCCAGCGTTCAGGTTCAAAGTCTCACTCTGAGTCTTTGCGATTCAGTGTTCAAGCCAATCCAGTTTGATTTGCATGTGCCTTTGATCAGTTGCCAGCGTATTCGCCGACGAGTTCGATTTGTACGCGGTTGATGGAAAAGCCCAGTTCGGATTCAATTTCCTTGAGGATATTATCCGGGAGATTGTCCAGTAGGCGTTTGCCCAGATTTACCGGAACGTCCATCAGTGATCCGGTGGCACGGTCGCGTAAATGTAAATGGTCATCGACGGAGGCATCGTACCGCGCGGAGGTTCCGCCATCGGCGAGCTTCTGGGCCAATCCTGATTTAACCAACGCTTCAAGTGTGTTGTAGACCGTTGCAAGGCTGATACCTGATTTATTGTCGGTGAGTTTTTGGTACAACTGGTCGGCTGTGGGATGGATGTCTTCACAGGCCAAGGCTCGGTAGACCGCATACCGCTGGCGGGTAAATCGCAAGTGATGCTGGACAAACAAGGTCTGTACAGCAGCTTCAGTCAGTTCATGTGCCTGTTGATGCATGGCGGGATTCCATTTATAGCGACATTAAGTTTTCTAACTTAGAACCATTACAAGTATAGGCGCCAATGATCTGTGTGAAAAGCATTATTCGCAAAGTTATGTTCCTGCGCACGCTTTGGAGGATTCAATCCACATGCGAGTTGCAAGATTCGTTTCCTTTGGACATGCATTGGGGTTTGAGTTTTGTTGGCAATCACAGCAGTCGTATAAAAAAAATCCAGACTGAATCGGAGGGGTGTCCGACCAGTCTGGATATGGTGTAGATGAGCAGTGGTAAAAGGTTGGTGTGATTTATTGGGCTGTGGTTTGCTTGCCTTCTTTGCGATTGGCTTTGCGTGCTTCGCGTGCGGCTTTGCGTTCTTCCTTGCTGAGTTTGCCATCACCATCGGTGTCAAACTTTTCGAGGAATTTGGCTTTGGCTGCTGCTTTTTCTTCTTCGCTGACCACGCCATCACCGTTGGTGTCAGCATGTTTTTTGCGAGCTTCCATTTGGGCTTTGCGTGCTTCTTTGGCAGCTTTGTGTTCTTCTTGGCTGAGTTGGCCGTCGCCGTCTTTATCGAACTTGGCGAGTAGTTCCTTTTTGTGTGCTTCGAATTTTGCTTCGGCTGCTGCTTTTTCTTCTTCGCTGATTACGCCGTCACCGTTGGTGTCAGCTTTCTTTTCCATGGCCTTTTTGTGCATTTCTTCACGCTTGGCTTTGGCTGCTGCTTTTTCTTCTTCACTGATCTGGCCATCGCCGTTGGTGTCGATTTCTTTAAGGCGTTGGGCTTTGAGTTCCTGCATTTTTGCTTTTGCCGCTTCGCGTTCTTCCTTGCTGATTTGGCCATCACCATCAGTGTCGGCTTGTTTGAGGAATTGATCGCGCCGAGATTCTTTGGCGGCATCTTCTGCAAAGGTGCTGGCGGTCATGAAGCTGCCCAGAGCAATTGCGGTCAGTAACGATAGTGTGGTCAAACGGGTCATTGTTTTTGTTCCTTGTATGGAGGTGTTTCTGTCTCGAACCCTCAGTTAAACGCCGCGGAGCATGAGCTATTGCATCGAGGAAAAAGAAATTGATGGTCAAGGGTTATAGGCGGGTTGCCATTTAGCAAAGGTTGAGTTGGCAGGCGCGTAAAATCATGCGTGTATTGATACAAGTGAATACAAGATGAGTTGGCTACAAGAGTTGATTAGCCAACGCGGTGATTTGAGTCTGTTAATACAGGGATAAAAAAAAAGGCGCCCCGTTTAAGGGACGCCTGGTGTGTTCTGAGGTGGCTCTCTGGTTTCTTAGAGTTTGCCTGCCCTGTTAAGGTTCGGAGCGAGCTGACAAACTGTTTTGAATTCCTGGGGCCGAGCGTTCATGCTATGCCCCACGTTTTTGAGACGTTGGGTTGTTATTTCTTCTTGGTGGCCTTTTTGGTTGCTTTTTTCTTGGCAACTTTCTTGACGACCTTCTTCTTGGCAACCTTTTTGGCTACCTTCTTGGCCGGTGCCTTTTTAGCAACCTTCTTGACAACCTTTTTCTTGGCTACCTTTTTGGCGGCTTTCTTCTTGGCGACCTTCTTGGCCGGTGCCTTTTTGGCAACCTTCTTCACGACCTTTTTCTTGGCGACCTTCTTGGCAACCTTCTTAGCCGGCGCCTTCTTGGCGACCTTCTTCACAACCTTCTTGGCGACCTTTTTGGTTGCCTTCTTCGCTACCTTTTTCGATGCTTTTTTCTTAGCCATGGGCTTATCCTTTCAAGAACGCCCTCAGAACATTTATCAATTAGACTTGGTGAGTAATTTTAAGTCAATAAAAATTACCTACCTTAACGCGAATTCTTATCGGCAATGAACGACACTCAGCTTGAGGATTCGCATCGAAGTTCTTTGAAATACTGATAACAAGACGATCAACTTCCATGCATATCGCAACGATGCCTCATCAATCTTCTTCATCTTGAGGCTTGTATAGTGCAACAATCTGTTGTTGGACGTGTGCAGGAACTGGTTCGTAATGACTTAATTCCATGGTGTAATTACCCACGCCACCGGTCATCGCTTTGACGGCGGATTGATAGTTGGATAATTCGGCAAGTGGTGCTTGTGCGCGAATGCAAAGCATGTCACCGGGCAAGGTGTCGGTGCCGGTGATGCGTCCACGCTTACCTGAAAGGTCACCTGCGATGTCACCCATGTTTACTTCAGGTACGTTCACTTCCATGTTCACGATCGGTTCCAATACAGCGGGACCGGCATTCATGACGGCTTTGATAAAGGCACGCTTGCCTGCGTTGACAAAGGCGACTTCTTTACTGTCAACAGGATGATGCTTGCCATCGTAGACACTGACTTTGATGTCCTGCATGGGATAGCCTGCGATGCATCCGGTTTCCATCACCAGTCGGATACCTTTTTCAATCGCAGGGATAAAGGCCGCAGGAATGGAACCGCCAAAGGTTTCGTTGGAAAATTCAAACCCTTCGCCGCGTTCTTTGGGTTCAATTCGCAGGAAGACTTCACCGAACTGGCCTGCACCGCCGGACTGCTTTTTGTGACGGTGGTGGCCTTCGGCCTTGCCTTGAATCGTCTCTTTGTAGGCGATTTTAGGCGGTTCGGTGTTGACTTCGACGTGGAACCGTTCCTTCATCTTTTCCAACACGATCCGTAGATGCAATGCGCCTAGCCCGTACATGACGGTCTGTTTGGTGGATGTGTTGCGTTCAATGATCAGGCAGGGGTCTTCCGCGGTCATGGAACTGATCGCCTTGGCCATTTTGGTTTCATCGCCACGACTCTTGGCTTCGATGGCAAGTCCGTCCATGGGTTTGGGGAAGTTAATTGGTCGCAGGTGAATAATTTCGTCTGCCGGATCGTCATGCAGGACGCAGTCGAAATCCAGTTCTTCAATCTTGGCTAACGCGCAGATGTCACCGGGGATACCTGCATCAACTTCTGCGTGATCTTTGCCATCGAGTTTGAAAAGGTGTGCCACGCGGATGGTTTTTTTGCTGTGACCGATAAACAGGTGTGTGTCTTTGGTGATGCGTCCTTGGTGAATGCGAAAGACGCCCAGTCGTCCGACGAAGGGATCGACGGTGACTTTGAACACATGGGCGATGACATGTTTGGACTCATCAGGTACTGCATGAAACTCAACGGCGTTTTCGTCTTCACCTTTGACGAACGGACGGGGGTTACCTTCTTTGGGATTGGGAGCCAGTGAGACAAGAAAGTGCAGCAGGTCATCAATGCCCGCGCCGGTTTCAGCGGAGGTAAAGAGAATGGGGACAAGGTGTCCTTCACGAAGTGCTTCTTCAAACGCGTTGTGAATCTCGTCGGGCTTGACGTCGCCTTCTTCGAGATATTTTTCCATGAGGTTTTCATCGACTTCAACGATTTGATCGATGATGGCGGTATGTGCGTCATGCACGTTGGAGAAATCCGCTTGACCTTCAGCTTTGGCGATGACGTCCACGACACTCTTGCCACCATCACATGGAAGGTTAAATGGCAGGCATTCACTGCCAAAAGATTCTCGGATTTGTTCGACGAGCATGGGCAGGTCGATATTGTCCTGGTCGATTTTGTTGATGATGATGCATCGGCAGAGGTTTCGGTCTTTACCTGCTTGCATCATGCGTCGGGTCATCATTTCGATGCCGTTGTGTGCATTGATGACGACAGCCATGGTTTCGACGCCTGGGAGGATGCTCAGGGCATGGCCCATAAAGTCGGGAAAGCCCGGGGTGTCGATGATGTTGAGGTGTTTGTCTTTGTAATCGCAGCTGACCACTGAGGCCGAGAGGCTGTGCTGGTGATGCTTTTCGAGCGGATCAAAATCGCAGACGGTATCGCCGCGGTCGATTGATCCCTTGTTCCCGATTTTCCCGGTGTGCTGCAGGATGGCTTCCACGAGCATGGTTTTGCCGCTGCTGCCGTGACCGACCAGCGCAAGGTTACGGATGTCCTCAGTGGTGTAATTAGGCATGATGACGAATACCTCCGAATGGATGTGAAAAAGATGTAGTGCGAACAAAAGACTTGGGTGTCAGTAGTATAAGCATGCGCGAATTTAACTGCACGTCATGTTGTGGTTTGAGGCGGGCTTTAGCGGGTTTGAAGGCTTGATTTACCTGTGGTTTGGCTCCTGTCTGCCAAGTCATGGTATGGATGCGTTGTTTGGATTTGGGATTGAACCTGGCAGGACATCTCAAGCGTGGTGGCAAATGAGCCAGATCGACGGGCGGCCTGCCAGATCGACACCCAGTTGGCGGCTTGATGTCCCAACGTGGCAGGTTACGTCTCTTGGCAACGATTTTGAAAATGGTCCCGGTCTCCTCTAAGTTGAGTTTAGGCACAGTTTTGTGGTTTGTCATCAAAAAATTTCACAAACTGGCATCTGGCGCCTGCCTTGCAACGTGAGAGGTGCCATGCAAAGCGTGCGTCTGGACAAGTCGACCCGCCTTAACGTGCTGCTGACTGAAGACCGGCCGCGCGGCGATGGGCATTGGTCGCACCACCTGCCTCGATTGCTTGAGCCGTTTGGGGTTCATACCCACCTGGCTCACACCGGCAGACAGGCCATTGACCTTGCTGAGCGACATCCGATTCATGCGGCGGTGATTGATCTGAGTACACCAATCGACACCCCAGGCATTCCCGCTGCGGATGCCAGTGATGGGATGTGGCTCATTGAGCTGCTGCGAAGGTTGCCCAACAAGCCGCCTTTCGTGGTCGTGACCAGCCCGATGGTGGATCAGGCGCAGCTCTCAAGAGTGCTTAGCCAGGCCCTTAAAGCTGGCGCGTTTAGCGTGCTCAACCGCCCGGCAAGCCTCAACGAGGTGTTGATCGTCTTTAAGAGACTCGTCGACACCTGCTATGCAGGAACGTGGCCTACCGGCTGCAATGACAGCAACAACAACCGGTTCTCGTGAATCGGTTTTGTAATTGGATAAGAACACGACCCAAACGGTCTGTTTGGAATTTGGAAACCATAAGCGAACCTATAAACGTTCAACGTATCAAAGGAGATTGAAGCATGAACGTGCGTCCACTCGGAGATAAAATCATCGTCAAACGTGTCGAAGCCCAGGAAAAAACAGCCTCCGGCATCTTCCTGCCCGAATCCGCCAAGGAAAAGCCCCAAGAAGCCAAGATCATCGCACTGGGTGATGGCAAAGTGCTTGACTCCGGCGAACGTGCAACCTTCCAGGTCAAGAAGGGCGATACCGTCCTCCTGAGCAAATGGGGTGGCACGGAACTGAAAATCGACGGTGAAGAATATCTCATCCTCACCGAAGAAGACATCCTCGCTGTCGTCGGCTAATCGTCATTCAAATTCAACCACAGAGGCGCAGAGACGCAGAGCCGGAAAAAACAAAACGAAATGCTCTGTCTTTGCCTTTCTCTGTGACTCTGTGTCTCTGTGGTTAAAAATGTCTCGAAAGAATTGAACACAAACCCCAATTTTTGGAGTCCTAAAAATGGCTGCTAAAAACATCAAATTCGACACCGAAGCTCGCGAAGCCATTCGCCGCGGTGTTGCCAAACTCGCCAAGGCTGTGAAAGTCACCCTCGGTCCCTCAGGTCGCGTTGTCGTCCTGGAAAAATCCTTTGGTTCACCCACCGTCACCAAAGACGGCGTGTCCGTTGCCAAGGAAATTGAACTCGAAGACGCACTGGAAAACATCGGTGCCCAGATGGTCAAGGAAGTCGCTTCCAAGTCCTCCAAGGATGCAGGCGACGGCACCACCACCGCTACCGTCTACGCCGAAGCCATCTTCACCGAAGGCCTCAAAAACATCACCGCCGGCGCCAACCCCAATCAGGTCAAGCGCGGTATTGATGCGGCTGTCACCGCCATCGTCGCTGAACTCAAAAAGCTCTCCAAGCCCATCAAGGGACGTGAAGATGTTGCACAAGTTGGGACATGCGCTGCGAATCAAGATAAAGAGATCGGTGACATTATTGCCCGAGCTATGTTTGGGGATGAGAAAGGCACTCATGCTGTCGGTAAAGACGGTGTCATCACCGTCGAAGAAGGCAAGAGCCTGGAAACCTACGTCGACCTCGTCGAAGGCATGCAGTTCGACAAGGGTTATCTCTCCCCGCACTTCGTCACCGACACCGCTTCGATGGAAGTGGAAATGGATGACGCATACGTGCTGATCCACGAAAAGAAAATCAGCTCCGCCAAGGATCTGGTTCCCATCCTCGGCAAGATCGCCGAAGCCGGCAAGTCCGTCGTCATCATCGCTGAAGACATCGACGGTGAAGCCCTGGCAACCCTGGTTGTCAACAAGCTCCGTGGTGTGCTTAAAGTCGCTGCCGTCAAGGCTCCTGGCTTTGGTGACCGTCGTAAAGCCATGCTCGATGACATTGCCACCCTCACCGGTGGTCGTGCGATCATGGAAGAACTGGGCATCGACCTTGAGAAGCTCGAACTCTCCGACCTGGGCCGTGCCAAGAAGATCATCATCGACAAGGAAAACACGACCATTATTGATGGTGCTGGCAAGACATCGGATATCCAGGGTCGCATCGAAATGATCAAGAAGCAGATCGATGGCACCGCCAGCGATTACGACAAGGAAAAACTGCAGGAACGTCTGGCTAAACTTACGGGTGGTGTTGCTCAGATTAATGTCGGTGCTGCAACCGAATCTGAAATGAAGGAAAAGAAGGCCCGTGTCGAAGATGCTGTGCACGCTTGTCGCGCTGCCGTCGAAGAAGGCATCCTTCCCGGTGGTGGTACCGCCGTCCTTCGTGCCCGCAAAGCCATCGACAAGCTGGACCTTGCAGGCGACGTGAAGATCGGTGCCCAGATCGTTTACCGTGCAGTGACTGCTCCGATCAAGCAGATTGCTCAGAATGCCGGCCAGGACGGCTCAGTCGTCGCTCAGAACGTCGAAGCCTCCAAGGAAGCAGCCTACGGCTACAACGCCTTGACCGACGAATACGGTGACCTGATCAAGATGGGCGTCATCGTCCCCACCAAGGTTGAACGTGCTGCACTGCAAAACGCTGCAAGCATCTCCGGCCTGCTGCTCACCACCGATGCCGTGGTCAGTGAAATCAAAGAAAAGAAAAACGACGGCGGCGCGCCGGGCATGGATGAAATGGGTTACTAAATCCAACTCCCATTCATGTGAATACGCATTGCATTCAAACAACCCTCGTTCCTTGAGCGAGGGTTGTTTTTTTACGCGCGATGCGTCAAGGCAATCCGACCCCGGGGACTCAAGTCCCTCGGGCTTTAATGTGCATATGGACACATCACACAAGATAAGTATGTCAGCGCTGAACACGTTGGAACATTGAAATAAAGCCCGTGGGGTTTCAACCCCCGGGGTCAGGTTCCCTTGCTAACCTATTCACATCAAACAAGAATCCCAGTTTGATATGCCAGACCGCTGCCCCGTGATCGTTATGTCTCTTGATGTACCGGGCAACTTTGAGTTGATGATCCCGTGACCGGATTGGTTTACAACCCGGTCGCAACCCCCACACCGGACTTTGCGGTTTGAGTTTGCGTTGGCCTAGCGCATACGATCCAGCCTGGCGTGCGCGTCCGAGGTAATGTCTTGGTGCCGGATCGCGTCCATCATGGATGATGGCATCACTGTGTTGGTTGCGTTGGTTCATTTGCATGGGAACAAAACGTGCCAGCAGATGGAAATGATTGATCTCAATTGCAAGTGCGATGGGTTCACATTCGTCATCAAGCATGCGTTGAATCATGGCATGACAGAGGATCTGTCTTTGTATCACCGTGAGTTTGACCGGCGGATACTTGAGTTGTTTGAGACTGTATTCAAAGATGGGTGCGTAGACACCTTCGGGCGGCAGGTTTTTGTAATCACCATCGACATGGGTTCGGTGTTGGTAACTGCGAAAGCCACGCGGGTCTCCGCAGAGCCATGTGCCATAGGTTCCACCGACACAGTGGTAGAAATTATGCCACGCATTGGGGTTGATCCCGGACATGGGAGAAATGTATTTTAATCCAATGATGTTGTAAAGAAGTTTTTTAACAAGGCAGCCCCGGGGACTGAAGTCCCACGGGCTTTAATGTGCATGCGGACACAACATGCAAGTCACAAATATCTGCGCCCAAAACGCAACGAACCTTGAAATAAAGCCCGAGGGACTTTAGTCCCCGGGGCTGTCTTAACGTTTTGTGTCCATTAATCCACATGCGCGACTGGTAATTCACCCAGCGCCTTGTCAATGTTTCCTTGCGGCAAGTCATAATCTTCCAACTCACCAGCCAGGTACTTGTCATAGCTGTACAAATCAAAATGCCCATGACCTGAGAAGTTAAAGACGATGCACTTTTCTTCGCCGGTCTCTTTGCATTTGAGGGCTTCATCAATCGCTGCGCGGATCGCGTGATTCGTTTCCGGCGCAGGACAGATGCCTTCGGTGCGAGCGAACATGACGCCCGCTTCAAACGCAGCATTCTGGTGATAGGATCGCGCTTCCATGGCACCGAGTTTATGCAGCAGTGACAGTGTGGGAGCCATACCGTGATAGCGGAGTCCGCCTGCGTGGATACCTGATGGGACGAACGAATGACCGAGGGTGTACATGCATGCCATGGGCGCCATGCCGACACTGTCGCCAAAGTCGTACGCATATTTGCCACGTGTGAGAGTCGGGCATGCTGAGGGTTCGGAGGCAATGAGCTTGGGGCCTCGCCCGTCGAGTACATCTTTGACATACGGGAAGACGATGCCTGCAAGGTTTGAGCCGCCGCCTGCACAGCCGATGAGAATATCGACTTCTTCTTCAGCCAATGCCAGTTGCTTTTTGAGTTCCAGGCCGATGATGGTTTGATGTAAGCAGACATGGTTAAGCACGCTGCCCAGGGCATAGTTGGTGTCATCATGCGATGCTGCATCTTCGACCGCTTCGCTGATGGCAATGCCCAGTGAGCCGGTGGTGTCGGGATCTTTGGCGAGGATTTGCCGACCGACGTTGGTGTCCTGCGAGGGCGAAGCGACGCAGGTTGCATTCCACAATTGCATCAGGCTTCGACGGTAGGGTTTCTGGTGATAGCTGACCTTGACCATGTAGACCTTGCACTCAATACCAAACAGGTCGCAGGCAAATGCCAAAGACGAACCCCATTGACCGGCACCCGTCTCGGTGGCAATCCGCCGGATACCTGCCTGCTTGTTGTAGTAGGCCTGGGCGACAGCGGTGTTGGGCTTATGCGATCCTGCGGGGCTGACACCTTCGTTCTTGTAGTAGATTCGAGCAGGAGTCTTAAGATGCTTTTCAAGGTTCACCGCACGGATCAATGGCGCCGGACGCCAGATGGCAAGCTTTTCGCGGACTTCATCGGGAATTTCAATCCAACGCTCGGTGCTGACTTCCTGCTCAATAAGTGAGTCGGGGAAGATCGGCTTCATGTCATCCGGTGTCAACGGCTTACCCGTCGCTGGATGACAATGCGGGGGCACCAACTCCGGAAGGTCGGCGGCGATGTTGTACCAGGCGTGAGGGATATCCTGTGACGAAAGAATAAAACGATGGTCTTGCATGGTGCGTATCCTTGGGACAAATGTGGATATTTTATCTTACGACAAAAACATCTCTAACGCATCCAATGGTGCATGGTATGATGTTCACGTGACCACTGATACGCATTCCAATTCACGTAAAAAAATCATCTTCAGCATCCTGCTGTTATTGGCGATGTTCATTGTCGGGGTCACAGGATTTAAGCTCATCTCAACGGAGCGAACGGTTGGCGAAGCCATCTGGGTCACCGTCAACATTCTCACCACGGTCGGTGCAATCAATCTTGAACTCTCGCCCAACGAGCAGATATGGGCTTCGATGCTTATGGTGCTGGGCGTGCTGACCGTGTTCTATGTCGGTGGTAACCTCGTGGCATTCATCGTTGATGGTGAATTGCGACACATGTTCGGGAGACGTCACTTGGAAAAACAAATCAGTCATCTCAAAAATCACGTGATCGTCTGCGGCTTTGGACGCATGGGTGAAGCACTTTGTGATCGACTGCATGAACAAGGTCACAGCTTCGTGGTCATTGATCCTGACGGTGATACCAAAGACCGTGCCGATGCCAAGGGCTATCTGGTGATCCAGGGTGATGCCATGGTCGAACAGACACTTAATGAAGCACAGGTGCACCGGGCGATTGGACTGTCAACCTGCCTGCACAGTGATGCGGATAACGTGTTCGTGACGTTGACAGCTCGTGAACTCAATGAAGACCTTATCATCATCGCCCGTTCGGAAAACAAGGAAACCGAAACCAAGCTCAAACGTGCTGGCGTTAGCCGCGTGATCTGTACTCCCGAACACTCTGCCAACAAAGCCATGCAGATGCTCATGCATCCTGCGGTGGAAGAACTTGTCGAACTGGCAGTCAGTGGCGATGATCTGGAAGTCACCAAAGCCCAACTCGTTCAACTGCCCAAAGCCTGTGGCAAGACGCTGCGTGAGTTGGCGTTACCCAAAATCACCGGCCATATCGTCGTCGCCATGGTCAAGCCCGATGGCTCGCGAACATTTAACCCGCCACCGGATACCCAATTGCTTGCTGGTGATGAATTGATCGTCATCGGTCCCATTGGTGGGACGACCAAACTCTTTGACGCCTTTGGTGTCGAAGGTGTGCATCTGGTGTAAAATGCCAGTGACTTAATGCAGCATAATCACTGTCCGACCGAGTTTAATTTTCAAGGAGCATGACGCATGGGTTCATCACTGGCAACATGGTCCATTCTCTGCTTCATCATTGCGCTGACGTTATTTGCCTTTGAAGTCTTCATTCCTTCAGGCGGACTCCTTGGCTTGCTTGCGGTTATCTCTGCGATGGGCGGTATTGTTCTGCTGTTTCAAATCGACACCACCCTCGGACTCATCGGTGCGATTGTCTGTGTTGCAGCGGTACCTGTTTTGGTCATGACCAGTCTCAAGTTCTGGCCTAATACGCCCATCGGCCGATGGCTTTGTTTTAGCGAACCCAATGTTTCTAATGGGGGTAAGCCAACGCAAGATGACAAGCCCGATGCAGCCGATGTTGTCGATACCCAAAGCCAACTCGTTGGCAAGACCGGCATCGCTCAGACAGACCTGCGCCCCGTGGGTGTCTGCCGAATCGACGATCGCAAGGAGCCTTGCATGGCAGTCGGTGGTGTGATCGCCGCAGGCACGCCCATCAAGGTCATTGCCATTGAAGATAACAATATCAAGGTGCAATCCCTCGACGCTTGATCACAGTTTGTAATCTATGTTTTTGCGAGCCGGATCGTGTCGATCCGATGCCTTTCCCCAAGACGTGTGTGGTGTATCGCATCTCTAGTTTTCATGCCCATCAATGACGATGACGACGCTGCCGACTTTATGGCCTTGATCGACATACGCATGCGCCTTAGCCGTTTCTTCCAACGGATACGTTCGATCAATCACTGCTTTGTATTGCTTGTTTTCAATCAGCGATTTGAGTGTTCGTAAATCCTCAAGGCTGTCGCCTGCAACCGTGCAGATCATTTTGCGTTGACTTAAGACATTCACCAGCAGCATTTGAAATAGATGTCGAATCGCAAAGACTGCTTGAAGGTATCGGCCATTGGGTTTGAGAATGCGTTTGGCTTTGCCGAAGGTGAATTTCCCCATTGTGTCGAAAATCAGGTCATAGGGTTGATTGCATTGCATGATGTCCTGCTTGGTGTAGTCGATGACATGATCGGCTCCCAGCGATTGGACGAGCTCCATGTTCTTGGTACTGCATATGCCGGTGACCGTCGCGCCAAAGTGTTTGGCGATTTGAATTGCTGCAACGCCAACTGCGCCGGACGCCCCATTGATCAGCACGTTGTCGCCTTTGGCAATCTTGCCTGCCTTGAGAAAATGCAACGCAGTCAACGCTCCGAAAGTCGTTGCGGCCATCTCCTGATAGCTGTGACCTTCAGGCAGATGCGCGATTGTGCCTGTGCCTGAAACGCAGACATATTCAGCGTTGGCGCCCATGTTCATATCCGTCATGCCAAAGACTTTGTCCCCGGCTTTAAATTGCGTGACGTTACTTCCCACGCAGTCCACTTCACCTGCAAAGTCCAGCCCAAGGATCGGCTGCCTGGGTGTCCGAAAACCGAACATGGGACGCGCCAGTAATGCCATCGTCCAAGGTATGTTTTTGAAGCTGCGCATTTTCACATCACCGGAGTTCACCGTGGAGGCAAACACTTTCACGCAGACCTGATTGTCCTTGGGCAGAGGTTTTTCGACTTCTGCAAGATGCATCACATCCGGCGGGCCAAAGCGAGTATGAATGATGGCTTTCATGAGGTGTCCTGATTATGAGGTGTCGGGTAATCAAGTTTAACGCAGTGTAGAGGATCGGGAAACACCATGGATATGACGCTGCGTCGCTAATCAGGAATCCTCGATAGGATATGTGGTTTGATCATATGTTTTGAGTTTGTGGTTTTGCTTTAGCCAACGATATCGCCAGTAGCCAAAGCCGACACCGATGATGATATGTGATAGGGATAATCCCGAAAAAACCGACAATACGATCCAATCTGGCATCACGGGAAACGGTCTTAATTCCAGATACAATCGCACAAGAATGACACCAATTAGCGTGAGAAAAATGATGATCCCCCAAACCATCGCCGCCAAGACCGCATGCCAGTAGGCATCCAGTAGTGGATGTGCCAGCTTTGAGTCCAGTTTGTTACGCAGGGATGTGAACATGCTTGAATCGTTCGTTGGATTTTACGTGATCAGCATATCCATGTTTCACATTTTTGCCAGGGTTGCATGTATTTAGAAAGTTGGTTTGCTTTCTGGTTTGCTTGTTGAATTAACGGTTGTTCATATTCCAGCATATTCTGGATAGATTGGTTGATGTCACCCATTTCGATCAGTTTATTGCATGTTGGTGAGGTTTGTTCAAAATTGCCCGCAGGACTGTTGATCTTGTTTTTCAATAGCTGCAGGTAGACTTGCGCTGCGCGCGAACGGGTGGTGAGTCTCTGGAAGGTCAAACACGACTTGGTCAGAGATTGTTATTGGCCGTTTGATGTTGCTGCCCAATAGACGGCTTTGCTGATCAGGTCGTTGACGCCACCGGGCTTTTCAGGATGTGGACTAAAGCACATCACACGACCTTGTTGGTAATACGTTCGGGCAATTGCAGTGGTCCCAACCATGACGCCTGAGGGTGCACCATTTTTTGCAATTTCAGTTGCATAGGTGGCCAGTGTTTGAAACTTGGGAGCATCCGTACTGTCGCCTGGTGCAAGCAATGGGCCTTGGCCGTAGTAGACTTTGCTGGTGGGCTGGTTGTATTGCAGAATGCTTTTGCCGTTATCGGTGAAATCCAACGTAACTTGTCCTGTTCCGCGTGCCCAATGTTTGGTGTCGACGACTTTGGCGTTGATTAACCCCAGTGACCAGGAATAGTGATTGGTCGCCAGGTATGAGCCGGCACATATTCCAACATAGCCCTTACCTTGGGCGACGAAATTTTTAATCATTTGCTTGCCATCGCTACCAAGCGCCAATGCCTGTTTACTGCCTGAACCTCCGGGCATGATCAAGACATCCTGTTGATCCAAGGCGCCTGCGCGGATGGATTCGGGCGTGACATGTGTGGTGATGAATCCATTTTCAGGCGTCAGAAAGGCCTCCAGATTTTTTCTGCCACTGGAAGCCCCTTTGGTTGAGTGATCATAAATTGCGACCTTGATGAGTTTGGCTGATGGGTCTGTGGTTTGAGCTATCGTGGGAAGGCTACCGATGGTCCACACAAGCAGGCACATCGTGAACATGATTGTTTTGATTTGAATTTTCATAATCGCTTCATTTCATGGCAGGTAATAAAAATGGTTGTTATTGATCGGAGATTTCCACACTACTTGCGACATTACTTCGTCGGTCATCAGCCACGCCAAGGCTTGTTGCGTCTTTAAAGCCAATTGCATTGACGGGGCCAAAATACATCAAGCTGGTCTTGACCTGTTGGGCCTGCCATCCTTTGGCTGAAAGTTGGTCGAGTAGTTCGGGGGGCATCGTATTCTCCAGTTCGACGCGTTGGCGTTGGGTACTGTTTAATACGTGGAATCTGGGCAGTTGGACAGCTCTCTGCAAGGGCATGTCGTAGTCGATCACATCGGTGAGAACCTGCAGCACAGAAACGGGAATGCGTTGCCCGCCCGGTGAGCCCAGCGCCAGGAAGGGCTTGCCGGATTTAAGAGCGATGGTTGGCGACATGGTGCTTCGCGGTCGTCGTCCGGGCTTGGGCGCGTTGGGCGAGTTGGGTGTATTGGAGAAATTGTTCAAAGAGGTGTTAAGCAGAATACCCGTGTCGGGCACCATGATGCCTGTCCCAAAATGTTTGCCAAGTGATTGGGTTGCGCACACCACATTGCCGTATTGATCGGCCACGATGAAGTGGGTTGTGCTATGTGTCAGTTCTTGAGGATCAATGTCTCGCCGTGTCGAATTTTGCGAGGTTTGCAGATTCATCTGCTTGGCTTTGAGGTTGAGCTTGGCGATGGACTGAGGCGTTAGTGCTTGTCGCAGGAGTGTTCCTGAAGCCGGATGATCCGCCAGTTTGGATCGCACGACGCCATACACTTGCAGTAGTACACGGGCCATCTGGTCAATGCGTTCTACGCCGATTGGGTCACTGTGGGGTTGCTGTCGATTAAGGCATGCCAGACTCAGCAGGACGGTCGGACCACCCGTTGCGGGTCCATCACTACTATAAACCAGGGTGTCGCGATACTGCGTTTTGGGCGCGGGATAAATACGTGGCTTGTAGCGTTTGAGATCATCAAGCGTCATCCAGCCACCCTTGGCTGTGACATGATCGACCATCTTTTTCCCCAACGCGCCACCATACAATGCCTGGTATCCATCGGACTGAATGATGCGATACGTTTTTGCCAGTTGCGGATTGGTTTGCCTTTGTCCGGCAAGTGGCATCTCTTGATCGGGGATGAAGGTTTCGCTGGCACCACCCTGGATCAATTTTGATTGGGCATGCTTCAATGCAATGATGTCAAAGCGGTCGAGTGTGAAGCCGTTTTCAGCTGTTTGAATCGCCGGTTCAATGAGTTTAGGCCATGGCATCGTTCCCCATTTTTCATGAGCTTTTGCCCAGCCGATGAGCATGCCGGGGACGCCGATTGACATGGCGGTTTGACGATTGGTCGGGCGTTTTTCGGGCATGGTTTGGGAGGCCTGATCCAAGGCTTCGACGCAGTAGACCTGTTGGCTTTGAGCTTCGTAGTAAAGCATGACAAGCTTGCCGCCAAGCCCGGACCCCCAGGCTTCGGCGACATTGAGCGTGGTGGCTACGGCAACGGCGGCGTCGACGGCGTTACCGTTTTCCTGGAGAATTTTTTGACCCGCAAAGGCCGCAAGTTGATGACCCGCAACCACCATCCCCTTGGAGCTTTGCATGGTTTGAGCAGCTTGGGTTTGCACAGCCAGAGTGAGTAACAGTGCCCCAACAGTCCATTGCAAAGTGCGTTTCGGGATCAAGCGGTGAGATTGTATCAACGAGCATTTCCTGTCTTGATATGGATACATGAAAGTAAAGACCGGGGACAGGAAGGCATTCCAACGCACACACAGTCGGAAAGCTCCATATCCCCGGTAAGTCCAAGCAACGGCAGTCCAGGTACAAATTCAGGGAAATAATATGCCGTTAAATTGGGGATGAGTAAGCGATCAATCGGTGATGGTATTATTCATTGGCTGGCAGGTTTTCCAGGCTCAACGTCTCAACATGTCCATCAAAGAAGGAGTAGTTGCGGGTCTCGCCAGGATGGGGTGGTCGGGTATCAGGCGAATCCAATCCGTAGGTTCCGGCACTGCTCCCGTAATTCACGCCGTCGATATCGCTGATCATCCAAAGTTTGCTGTGACCTTTGGTTTCATAGTCGTCGGTGCCTTCACGTCCTGCTGCCAGGACATCTTCCATTGAGCAGGGTTCGGCATCGCCGGGGATGTAACTTGATGGGATGGAGCTGGTGGAGGTGCGACCGAAAAAGTATCGCTTGGTCGTCGTGTATTGGTTGTTGATCAGGAAAACCATTTTGCCGCCTGAGACATGTTGTGTGGCCGCCAGATTGTCCGGGCAACGCCAGACGCCGTATGCCTTGCCCAAGTAGGACGTGAGATATTTTTCATGACTGAGGTATTTATCCCAGCCCCCGAGTCCTGCGATGGCTTCGGGATCGCGAACACCTCGATAGACTGCGCCGGGGACCGACTTGAAGTCCATTTCATAGGTCATGATCGCGCTGGTCATCTGCTTGAAGTTCGTTGAACATTGCAAGCGCATGGCTGCTTTGCGAGCAGAGGAAAGAGCAGGTAAGAGAATGGAGATCAGCAAAGAAACGATGCTGATGACAACCAACAGTTCGATTAGGGTAAATGCTTTTTTCATCATGCCTCTCTTTACTACAATTTCTGTGCCAAGGACTGTGTTGGGGCGTATTGTGGATAATTTTAGGCATGATTCTGCGGTTTTTCTCTGTTTATTGATTAATGCTGGGTTGTGGTGACAAAAAACTAAGCATGGTCTTTTGTTTTCGTTGACAAATTGACAACAACAAGGCATGATTGAATGCGATGCCTAATAATGCCACGATCATGATTGTGGATGATATTCCCGAATTCCTTCAACAAACCGCTCAGACGTTGGAGGCCCACGGCTATCGCCCGGTGATTTGTGATGATCCGCGTTTGGTTGAGTCCCGCTTAAGCCAAGAGCATTTTGATCTGATTATCACCACACTGGTGATGCGTGAAATGGAGGGCTTTGACCTGATTCGCAAGATCCGTGGCAGCGGACATGCTTTGCCAATTGTCATGATTACCGGTTTTGGATCTGACGAAGCGTCCGTGGAAGCTGTGCGCTTAGGTTGTGCGGATTACCTGGCCAAGCCCGTTGAGCCTGAAGAACTGGTGTCGCGGGTAAGACGTGTCTTGCATCAACAGCATCATCAACACGGGGCGATTTTACAGTTGGATCAGATGGTCAGTTCCGACCAGTCGATGTCCCATATTTTCCAAACTGCCAAACGCATTGCCCAGACCAACAGCCGTGTTTTAATTCTTGGTGAGACCGGAACAGGCAAGCAGCTTTTAGCCAACGCCATTCATTCTGCCAGTCGCAGGCATGATGGGCCTTTTGTCACCGTCAACTGTGCGGCGATCCCTGATAATCTGCTTGAAAGTGAATTGTTTGGTCATGAACGAGGGGCTTTTACAGGTGCCTATACACGTCGAATCGGCCGTTTTGAACAAGCTGGCGAGGGGACTGTTTTTCTCGATGAGATTGGTGAAATGCCTTTGATGCTTCAAGCCAAGTTGTTGCATGTGCTCGAAGATAACACGTTCACGCCTGTGGGTAGTTCCAAAGTCATGGTCAGCAAAGCACGGGTGATTGCAGCGACACATCGGGATCTTTTTGATGAGGTTCAGAAGGGCACGTTTCGTGCGGATTTATATTACCGACTGAATGTGGTGCCGATTCAGTTACCTGCTTTGCGCGAGCGTCCGTCGGATATTCCCACGCTGATTAATTATTTTATTGATCGTTATAGCCGTGCCGATGACATTGCTCCCATTCAAATCACCGCTCAGACAATGCACCTGTTGCAGACTTATCATTGGCCAGGGAACATCCGCGAATTGCAGAATCTCGTGGAGCGGTTGATGGTTCTAAATAGTGGGTCGACCATCCATCCCGTTGAGTTGCCGTTCCGGGTTCAGCACAATACACAGCAAAAACATGACGGCACCCTGATGTTCCAGGGACCCTTTCGCATGGCCAAACATCATTTCGAATCGGCTTATTGCCAATATGTCATCCAGCTGGCGCAAGGCAACATGGCTCAGGCGGCCAAAATCGCGGAAATGGATCGAGGACAGTTTTACCGGATGGCAAAACGCTACGGTGTATTGCCATGCAAGTGACAATTTTCGCAGCATAATCGCGTGACGTGTTGACAAAACGTCAACGCAAATAATTTTTGAAATTTAAAAATCCCTTGTTTTTGAACGCCAGCGTAATTTTTAGGCATGGCATCATCTTTGCATATGGAGAGCTTATATGACAAGAACCTTATCCAAACCGCTGATGCTTTTGGTCATGGCCATCTTGAGCCTAAGCGTCCAATCAGCCTATGCCCAGGTCCGAATTGATTCAATCGACCTTAAGGCATTCAAGATCCCTCTGAACAAAGCATTCAAAACATCCAAGGCAAGCAGCAGCAGTTGCTACGGCATCTTTGTCTTGATTCAAGCGCATGAGACTGTGACGCCTGGTCGCAAATTCACAGCCCTGGGGAGCATCCTGCCCCGAACTCTGGTTACCAATGAATCGCGGTCAGATGCCTGGGCAGGTGCGCTGGCGATGCGCCGAATCCTCATCGGCCGAACATTAGATGCCACCCATCTGGCGGGCGATATGGCTACGGTTCAAACATGGTTGGAGCACCTAAATGAGTTGGCAATAACACAAAAATTAACTTGGGAAAAACCACCCACGCAACCCCGACAATTGCGGGCGACACTCAGTGGGTTTGATATGGCTTTACTGGATTTACTTGGGCAGATGTATGACAAACCCATTTGTGATTTGTTTGATGATGGCCTTTCACGCAAGACGATTGTCCGATCTGCTCCGACTTACAATGCCAACGCCAAATCAACTTATCTTGCTTCGGCAGTGACAAAGCTGCATCAGGATTATCCTGCGATTCGTATCAAAATTGGTTTGGACTTTCAAAAGGATCTTGAGCGTTTAACGGCGGTCGCTAAGGCCATCGTCAAGTCGAAAGTGCCCAGTCGAACCATCTGGGTCGATGTCAATCAGGCATGGAAAGATTCACAAACCAGCTTGGAACATCTCAAGCAAATCGTAGACGCTTTGATTCAGGTCGGATATCAAGGTCAGTTTCTCTGTGAGCAACCCACCCAAGAAACCGACATGCAGGCTTTGGCAAATGTCACCCAGGCTGTGCGTCAATGGTCAACACAAAAACAGATGCCAGTCAAAATGATGGCTGATGAAGCAATCTGGACACTTGATGATATCAAGCTGGTTCTGGCATTGGATGCCGCAGATATGGTCAATATCAAAGTCCAGAAAGCCGGCGGGATTGTTCATGCCATGAAGATGGGGCAGTACCTTGCCGAGCATGCGCCCCACGTCGAAGTCTACCTTGGCGGCCTGGTCATGACCGATATCGGTTCGTGGGCCAATGTGCAGCTTTGCTTTGCCTTACCACGTTTGGACTATCAGACCAGTGGCGCCCCGCGTCGAAATTTCCCAATCAATCCAGCAACCCATCCCGTGAAATATGCCACCGGTCGACAATTAACTCGTCCGACGCGCCCGGGTTTGGGGACTGCTTTGGATATGCAAACTGTTGAACCATTTATTACCAAATCGCATTGACTCTTTTACTCATGGCAGTTGGACTGCTTTATACCCACGAAGGAAAACAACATGCAACCTATTCGCGTCGCTCAATTTGGTCTTGGCCCCATCGGTATCGAATCCATCAAGTATCTGGCAACCAAGCCCTGGGCTCAGATCATTGGGGGGATTGACATTGACCCTTTAAAACAGGAGCAATCGCTTGGTCGTTTAACTGGGATAAGCAGTTTGGATGATGTGAGTGTGTACGCTTCATTTGGGGATTTGTGCGAACATGCCAAGCCTGATGTGGTGTTGCATACCGCCGGTTCATCGGTGACGCGGAGTATTGAGCAGATCATGCCGATGGTTCAGGCCGGCGCGTGCGTGGCCAGCACCTGCGAGCCGTTGCTTTATCCTTGGCTTACTGCGCCTTTGGCTTCTGCCGAGTTGGATGCTGCCTGCATGAATGCCGAGGTTAGTGTGGTGGGGACCGGTGTGAATCCTGGCTTTGTCATGGACTTGCTCCCGGTGGTGATGACAGGTGTCAGTACGCGGATTGATTGCATCAAGGCAACCCGCGTGGTCGATGCGACGACGCGCCGTGGTCCGCTGCAGAAAAAAATCGGTAGTGGTTTGGATCCCGATGTGTTTCAAGCTTTGTTCCAGGAAGGCAAAGCCGGACATGCCGGGTTCTGTGAGTCGGCTGCGTTACTGGCTCATAGCATGGGTTGGCATGTCACTGCCGATGATATTGTCGAAACGCTTGAGCCTGTGGTCGCAGATAAGCCGATTAAAACAGAGTATGTCACCGTCGAGGTCGGGCAGACACGGGGGCTGCATCAAATGGTCAAGGTGATGTATCAAGGACAATTGGTCATCGACTTGGATTTAACGATGGCGCTTTGTGAAGAGAATCCTCATGACACGGTAACCGTCAAGGGGGCTCCGGAGTTGACATTAACCTTCCCCAATGGTGTTCCCGGCGATCAGGCAACGGTCGCATCATTGATTAATGCGGTCCCACGTTTGGTTCGTTCGACACCGGGCTTGCGGTTAATGACGGAATTGGCCTGTCCGATTCATGATAAGGTGAATATACTTGGTGGTAATCACTATATCATGCCAGCACATCAGACTGTCGGTTAAACATGGCGGTCTGTTGATTGGCTCGACTCTTGTTACGTTGCCCGTTGATCGGTGACGCAGATACTGGAAAGTCTCGTATGCACTCAAAACCATCGTCACTGCTGAAATTCACCGGACTCATCATTGTGCTCATTGGTTTGGTCGGAGGCTATATCATTGGCCACTATGTCGAGCCTCAATGGGAAATGCAATACACCAGTCTGGATATGGAGCAGGATGACAGTGGTATGTTCTATGTCTTCAAAGGCAAACGAACCGCGGTGGATCAGGCCTTGGAATCCGGAGGTGTCCCGACGATGCTGCCTCAGCAAGTCGATGGCAAGATCGTGGTCGACGAACAAGGTGACTACTACCGCGTGACTGCGACCAGACATCTTGGCATCTGGTCATTGCTCCCTGCGTTTATGGCCATTGGACTATGCCTGGCAACACGTGAGCCGTTGGTTTCACTGCTTATGGGGATTGTCAGCGGTGCGTTGATGCTCCAGCAATATGACTTGACCGAGGAAGTACTCATGCCTTCACTGGCAAGTACGTCGTCCGCTGGGGTGCTGCTGTTGTATCTGTGGTTACTTGGGGGCTTGATGGGAGTCTGGTCGCGAACAGGCGCCACGCGCGCCTTTGCCCAATGGGCGACACAGACATTAGTCCGTGGGCCGCGTACCGCCAAACTCGTCGCATGGGGACTTGGCATCCTGTTTTTCCAAGGCGGGAACATGAGTGCAGTCCTGGCCGGCACGTGTGTCAAACCCATTGCAGATGACGAAAATATCAGTCACGAAGAACTGTCCTATATCATCGATTCAACGGCATCACCGATTGCAATCCTCATGGCATTTAATGCCTGGCCTGCATATGTCCAAGCGTTGATTTATGTACCTGGTGTCGCCGTGTTGGCAACCGAGACCGATCGGCTGGGCTTTTTCTTCCGAAGTTTACCGCTGAGTTTTTATGCGATTTTTGCGATCCTCAGTACGTTTTTACTTTGCATCGACAAGCCCATCTTCATTGGCAAGCAAATGCGTGAAGCGATTAAACGCTCGCGTGAAACCGGTCAGTTGGATCGTGAAGATGCCCAACCTTTATCGTCGCCTGAGTTGCGTCAGACCCATGTGCCCGAGGGGTACACATCTTCGTTGATGGAATTTGTGATCCCGCTGTTGGTGATGATCGTCACCGCCATTGGCACGTTTATCGCCACAGGTTCACCTCAGGTTCGCTGGGCTTTTGCATTTGCTTTACTGACTGCAAGCGTCATGGCACTGGTTCGCGGGATGGCACTTGATGACTTGATGGAAGGCATTGCCACCGGTCTTAAAGGTGTCGTCATGGCGTCGGTGATTTTGCTTCTGGCAGTTGCATTGGGAAGTGTCACCAAACAGATGGGCGGCGGGGCATACCTTGTCAGCCAACTCAGTGGGACGTTGCCTTACTGGCTTTTACCGGTGGCATTGATGCTGCTGACGATGTGTATCGCCTTTGCCACAGGAACCAGTTGGGGGACTTTTGCGGTGACGTTCCCATTGGCGATGCCGTTGGCCTGGGCGCTTGCCAATGAAAGTGATTTGAATCGCCCGGTGTTGTACCTGATGATTTGTTTTGCCAGTGTCCTCAACGGCAGTGTTTACGGCGACCAGTGTTCGCCCATTTCCGATACCACCATTCTCAGCAGTATGACTTGCGGTGCGGACTTGATGGACCATGTGAAAACCCAATTGATTCCAGCAAGTATTGCCGCGTTTGCCGCGATGGTCTGCTGGGAAGTGATGGTTCTGGGTTTGTGCTGAAAATGGAGCAGTGACTTGCTTGCTGCTTTAAATGACATTTGAATTGAAAGAATAATAGATATGAAAAATTTATCCTGTCGACTTGGTACGTACGTCAAAATATTGCTGGTCCTGGTATGTGTTCTTGGATCGGTGCCAACCCTGTTGGCCAAAACCGGGCGGCCGTTGCGAACCCATGTGCAGGTGTCAACCGGTACGCAGGGGATGGTGGTCAGCGAGACTTTGGACGCCAGTCGGATTGGGGCAGCCATTCTTGCCAAGGGCGGCAATGCCGTGGATGCGACGGTCGCAGTGGCATTTGCCTTGGCGGTGACCTGGCCTGAAGCAGGTAACATTGCAGGCGGCGGATTTATGATGATCGCTCAGCCTGATGATGCCCAAGTCCACTTTGTTGACTACCGTGAAAAAGCGCCCGCAGCAGCGACCGCGGAGATGTTTATCAACAACACATCCCGTTTTTCATGGCAACAAGTCGGAGTCCCCGGCACCGTCGCTGGCTTGTATCTTGCTCATCAAAAATGGGGCAAACTCACTTGGGAACAATGTCTCATGCCCTCCTCGGAATTGGCGGCAAAGGGATTTGAAGTCGATGCGTATCTGGCGCGATCCATGAATTTTGTACTCACACGAAAGAACGTCCGTACGCAGGATAAGTTTTCAGAATTGCGAAAAGTCTTCGGTAAACCCGATGGCAAATTATGGGAGTCCGGTGATACGCTTGTACTTCCGGATATCGCCAAATCAATCGCCATGATTGCCACGCAAGGTCCCGATGCTTTTTACAAAGGCAGCCTCGCCCAAGCCCTTGCCATCGCAATGAAACAGGGCGACGGCATCATCACCTTGCAGGATATGGCGGACTATCAAGCCAAGCTCCGACCCTCGGTTCATGCGACGTTTCACGGGTACGATGTTTACGGGCCAGCTCTACCCAGTGCCGGCGGTGTGACCTTGGCGATGATGCTCAATCAATTGGAAGTTCTGCCTCTTAAACAGCAAGGCCGATTTGATGCACAGACCGTTCACCTGATCGCCGAAGCCCAACGCCGTGCCTACCATCAACGCGCGATGTATCTGGGGGATTCAGACTTTGTCACCATCCCCGATTTTCTGACCACCAAAACATTCGGCAAGCAAATGGCGCATACCATTGACCCATTGCATGCCACACCCAGCGATACCCTCACACCAACACCTAAATTAGCCGATGAAAGCCCCGACACCACTCATTTTAGTATTGTCGATGAGCAGGGCATGGCCGTATCCAATACCTATACCTTGGAGAAAAGTTGGGGCACCCGACTCATTGTTCCTGGCACCGGTATCCTTTTGAATAACGAAATGGGCGACTTTAATCCCATCCCCGGACATACGGATCGCAAAGGAAAAATCGGCACCCAGGCCAATCTCATCAAACCCGGTAAACGTATGCTAAGCTCTCAAACGCCGATCATCATCAAACACCATGGCAAGGTCACCCATGTCATCGGTTCGCCTGGCGGACGCACCATTACCAATACGGTTCTTAACGTGCTGGTCAACTGCCTGGTTTTTGAAATGCCCATGTCCCAGGCCGTGCAGGTTCCAAGACAACATCACCAATGGTTCCCGGATCGCATTGCTTTTGAGAATGTCGATGATCCTGCGTTTGCCTCATTGGTCATTCAACTCAAGCAAATGGGGCACACCCTTACCGGCGCATCCAAACAGGGTCAGGGATCAGCGCATAGCATCGCAATTGATCCCAACTCCAGCCAGCGCATCGGAGTCGCAGACTGGCGGCGTGGTGGTGCCGCTGTGCGTCAAACCAAACAAGAATCAATCTCGCAATGAGACCCTGTTTTTAACGACAAGCATTTGGACTGTTTTAAACGTACTGTTCGAATATGATTCTCGATGCTTTAAATCCTTTTACCAGTCGTTTGACTAAATGGGCATGGCAAGCTTTATCGACGGCCTTTGTCACATGGCACTGACTGTATGATTTTTTCATCAGTCGATCCAAACGGGGCAATTTCAATCCATCGCATTGTCGCTGATGATTCGTAACCCGAAGACGCGAGCCCCCAGATGCCCAGGATGGCTGTTAAATCGAACCGTCACTTGCGTTTGACCGGAGGTAATCTCTTTGGGTATCGCATAAGTCTGTACAAAAAAGTCGCCAGGTTTATTGGTTCTTAATTTCTGTGTCGCAATGTGTTGATCATTCACCAGGATGTCAAAGATGCGATGTTCCCATTCACCGCCCCAGTAGGTCACCTGTAGGGACATTTGATTCTGTGGCTTTACCTGCATCTCATAGCTGAACCAACCATCCTTAAGTGCTTCTCTGAATTTCAGATCATGATCATCACCGACTCTGCTGAGTTGAGATTTTACGTGATGTTCAACTTCCGGCTGCTGGTATCCGGGGGTGATGTGATCGACGGTGGCAGCTTCAAATGCGAGTTGCTGTTCATTCTGTTTGCGGATGTTGTCTTTTTCTTTGACCCATTGCGTGCCGGTAAGGTGTTGGAAGTAGACCGCATACTGTTCACGATCAATTTGATACAACGGCTTGAAAGTCAGATCGCAAGGCTGAATCACGCCAAAGCTTCTAAATTCTGCAAATGCATCACCGGTGGGGCGGAAGCTTGCGAGGATTTCTGTGGTATCAGCTGCAACAAACACCGGTGGCAGGGTGTCGGTCTTGCCCCGGGCTTTGAGATGCTCACCATAACGTTTGTGGGATGATTTGTTGATTCCCGGTTGATCAGGCACAACCGATGCCAAGAGTGTCGGCCCGAACATCACCGCGTTGATTTGTTGATCTGAATGAGGCAACGACTCGAGTCTTAGTTGCATTGGCAATCGCAAGCTGATGCTGTCTCCATCCTGCCAGGTACGCGTCAGTTCGATGTAGCTTCCGGGTTGACTGTCGAGTGTGACCGACTTGCCGTTAACCGAGACTTGCGGCATGTCACACCATCGCGGATGTCGAAGCTTGATCGTCAGTTCAGTGGGTTGTTTAACGTGAATATCAAAATCAACACTATCACTTTCCGGGAAACTGGTGTGTTGCTGTAACGTCAAATTTTTGTCGACCCATTGCATTGTGCTTGCCATGTACAGATTGACGAACAGTGCGTTGTCATCATGGGCGTAGATCAATTCACCGTACCGCGATGGGTTCTCCATGCCGGTGCCCACGCAGCACCACCAACTCTCAAATGCGGTGGAAAAAACTTTGACACCCACCGAGCCAAGTCCCAGAAAATAGCCGAATTCGCCGGGTTCTTGACCGATATTGGCAAGCAGATGATTGAGTAAGGCACACTCGACAAAGTCCATGTGTTGAGCTTGAGGTTCCCAGCTAAACAAAGAGCTGGTGAGTTTGAGCATGTTATAGGTGTTGCATGTTTCGGCGGTATAGGGCGTGAGTTTTTTGGGGAATTGTTCAACGGGAAAAAAGTGTTCGCTTTCCCCATGTCCGCCGTTGGCATAGGATCGCCGGTGGACAACATGATCCCAGAACGATTGGGCAGCATGTCGATACGCATCAGTCGCATCACATTCATATTCACGCGCCAGTCCCACGAGTTTGGGAATCTGGGTGTTGCCATGCAAGCCGTCGAGTTGATCCTTGCCATCAAGTAATGGCTTGAGGACCGATTGGTGATGGAAGTAGTGACTGGCCATTTTCAGATACCGTGGGTTGAGGGTATCCACACTTAAATCCGCAAGCACTTCGTTCATCCCACCATGCTCGGCTTCAAGCATGTGTTGGATCTGATCGTCGCTGAGTTTGCCCCATGTTTGATCAAGCCAGTCGGCCATCGCGGTGGCAACAGTCAACGCAAGCGAGATGTCGCAATGACGATACGCATCACGCAAACCAGCGAAGACTTTGTGCAAGGTGTAGTTGGGAACCCAACAGCCGTTTAGCCCAAAGGGTGAGGTTTCAATTTTCCCCGCACCGACGTCTTCGTAGAGCTTTCGCGGAACCGGTAGCACATAACCGCAGTCAGCATGATCCTGACATCGTTTAAGTTCATCGACAATATATTGCACGCGGCTACGAAAAGAATCATTGCCGGTTGCTGCATACATTTGTGAAACCGCAGACAGATAATGTCCAAGGCTGTGCCCTGCAATGTCAAGCGACTCCCATCCGCCGTAGCGTTCACCGCGCGGGGCAAGTCCTGCTTGTTCCAGAAAGCCTGCAAGCAAGCGGTCTGGTTCGATCATTTGAAGATACTGCGCATGAATCAGCTGTTGCTGTGCAAAAACACCGTCGGTTAATCGCACATCTTTGAGTGGAATAAACTGCGTCTGTGATGTTGCCGAGGTGTCAGGCAAATGAGTATTTGTGTTACAAGTCTGACACATGTCAGTGTTCAACTTTCTAATATAAACGTATTGTTATTTGTGGGTCGTTTGCGACTGCGTGACAATCTTGCGGACCAGCGGTGCTATGTCAGGTGTCGTGGTAAAGGCATTAAAGCGATGCCGTGATGCAACGCGCGTATCCACATGCGTGAGAAAAAAACCATACGTCTGTGTTTGACGGTCGATCCAAGGGTACGCACCTGCCCAGCTTGGACTGCTCAGTAGTGTTGCGTGATTGGTGGCATCGACTTCTTCGCGCCAGACTCCCAGGCCGTAAATACCATGGTGATGGGCGCTGCGAATCGTGCGAAGGAATGTTTCCTCTTGCGTGTTGGCATGCCTCATTTGGTCTGCATGCAGTTGTTGGACAGCTTCTTTGGAGAGAATGCGTTTGCCGTTAAAGACACCGTCGTGGGCGATCATGTTCAGAAAGTTCATGTAGTCCTGTACGGTTGATGCCGCTCCCCCGCCAAGCATCGGTGCGTGACCGGGGCCGGAGTCCACTGGCGTGAAGCGTGTTGATGCCATGCCCAATGGTTTTGCAATCCGTTCGTTAAACAGAGTTGGCCAATCTTTTCCGGACGCCAATTCTGCCATGCGTCCAGCGACCTGCATCGCCAATCCGCCATAGTCAAACCGTTGGCCGGGCTTGCATACCATCGGCAACGCCTTGAGATGTTCCACTGACAGCGCCAGTGTTTGATACGTGTCGCGCGGCTTGTTTTTGGGTTGATAAGTCGGATACCCGCTGGTGTGCGAAAGCAATTGGCGGAGGGTGGCTTTACCTTTTTCTTCTCCGAGTTGCGGTAGCCATTGACTCACCGGATCGTCCCAACTGAGCTTGCCTTCATCGACCACTGCCGCAATGGTTGCAGTGGCTAACCACTTGCCTGCCGAAGCTATGTACACCGGCATATCCGCGCTGTAGCAACCATAGGATTGGTTGACCACCAGACGATCCTTGCAGACGATCATCAGGTTCGCCCCCGGAAGTGATCCGGTATTGACCCATTGTTCAATCATCTGATGCAACGGCGAAAAATCGTACGCTCCACCTGTGAGGTCATAAGCGTGTATTGCCTTGGCGGCGATGTCTGAGAGGATTGGGCTTGCATAGAATCCACTGAACTTGTCACGGTGCATGGCCTTTTCGTTGGCCTTGCCCATGAAGACACCATAGATATTATTCTCCAAATCAATCCACGGGTATGAGCCAAGATAGCTCGGACTGCTGACGCGCAGGGCGTTGTTGTTATCGTCAATGTTCTCGCGCCATTGGCCTAATCCGTAGACGCTGGTGTGTTCACGGTTACGAGTGCGTCGGATAAAATCGTGTTCCATCAGTGCCGTTCCGACGTGATCGGCCTGCATGATTTGGATGGCATTTTCTGAGAGCACGCGTTTACCGCGATACATGCCACGATTATTGAGCATCTCCAGAAAGTGCAGATAGTCAGTTGCGTTTGAGGTTGGGAAGGGATCATCTTTGAGGCGTTTACCGACGTACCACCAGTTCATGCCGGTGTAGGTTTTGTACATCTTGCAGGGCTTTGCGATGTTTTCCGCGAAGACCAGTTCCCATGATTTACCGGTGACGATTTCGACGATGCGTCCTGCGACATTAATCGCGTTGCCGTTGTATTCAAAGCGTTTTCCCGGATCATCAGGCATGGACAGTTTGGCCAACTGGTTCACGCGATGGGCAATAGAGTTGGTTTGATCTTCGGGCAGATGACCGTGGATGCTGCCGATGCCGGAGGTATGGGCGAAGCATTGGCCGATGGTGGCAAAGGATTTGTTGCTGTCAAATTGCGGGAGATATTTGCTGATCGGGTCATCAAGTTTGATGAGTCCTTGATCGACGATGGTCATGAGCGTCGCTGCTTCAAGCCACTTGGTCATGGATGCGATGCGGATATTGGTATGCCGATCAAAGTTGCCGAAGTTCATTTCATGGAGAATCTGCCCATCGCGCATGACGATGAAGGTTGCCCCTTCGTAGTAACCTTTATCGACCCACTGACTGATGCGTTCGTTGGCCTCCCGGAAGTCCGGTTGATAGTCGGCGAGCGTCATTTGCGGAAAAAATGTCAAGACAAGACACAAGATGCAGATGAGATGTTTCACAGTTTGATACCAATTCATGGAACGAAAGCCCGCGGGATTTTAATCCCCGGGTTCCCTTGGGGCTTAATCACGTCACGCGTCAGTCACAACGCAATGACAATTCACTTCGTAATATAAAACTCACGGATCACCGGCAGCGCGGTTTTAACGCGCGGCTCGGCAGCCGATCCCCATTGGTAGGCTGCTACCATCACCTTGATAGGGAAGCTTGCTCTAGCGGGAATGTCGGTGAACGTGAGTTGATTGTCGGTCACTTCAATGGGGCCGCTCACCGGATAAAACTGCACGGTTTTCCCGGAACTTGCCTTGGCATTGAGTTGGATCGGTTTGAGTTGATGGACGGACACATCAGCAAGTAACGGGAAGTCGAGTGTCTGATCGGCACCGTTTTTGTTGACGGTCCAAACCCATGCATGCAAGGGGCGATCCGTTGAGCGGTATTCACTGTTACCCGGATGGTAGGCCAGAATCCATGGCTCCCATGGGGCGCTTTGTCTTTCGATCCAACCGCGATGCACGTGGACTTTAAACCTGTTGGGGCCGACCTGTTTAAGAGCGCCACTGCCTACGCGAAAGAGAACCGGTTCATCGACATGTCCAAGTGGGCCACCGCCGTAGAGATTTTTCGTAGGCGACTTGTCGAAGAACTGGGCTTTGACTTCAAAGGTTTCACCATCGGGTAACCATGTGACGCCGAATTGCGTGACACCTGCTTTTTCATAGGTGTCGAGTTTGCCCTTGTCGGTGATAAAGCCAATCATTTGAGGCTTTTTTTGCAGGCGTTGGAACATGTAGTCATTGGATGCTTGAGCCATTTCCGCATCGAGATACCAGTAGGCTTCGTTGGGATCACCTGGATAGTTATCCGCGGGATAGGTTTTAAAAGTATCAAAACCAAGGGTATCCATTTTGACGAGGACACCACTGTCGAAACTTACAGGATTGAGTTTAATCGGGCCATCGGTTTCTTGGGTTGGGATACGGGCTTCGACGGCTTTGCGGATAAAAACACTGATGACCGATGCGCTGTCGTGAGTCCAGGTGAAGTGTCCAGCACCCATATCAACAAACTCGCCGATCATCGCGCGCTTGCCGGTCTCTTTGCGGATACGTGCCAGGTGTTTGCGGTCGGAATTTTCCCATGTGTTACCCCAGGTCGGGTCCCATTCTCCCCATTCGGAGGAGACATGAAGCATGGGGATGCTATGCGGCGTTCGCTTGGGGAACCAACCTTTGTAGGCAATGACTGCAAAGACACGATCGGGTAGCGCGTTGCCTGCTTCCCAGTTAAACGGCGTTGCTGCGGAGTGTCCAATGGGCATGATTGGTGCGTGCGCGATTTCCGAATAGCCGGAGACCTGGGCAAGCTCATTGATGATTTTCACCAGCCGCATGCCTTGGTCTTTGCCGCTGGGTTTAAAGAGCATGTTGGCGGAGATATCGCCTTTACCCGTATGGCCGGGCATGATCCAGACGATGCCCATGTCCAGTTCAGTGAGGGTTTGGCGAATGGATTCGTCTTCAAGGAACGGTTTTTCGAGCATGTTCTGGAAGGCCACGATCAAGGCTTTGACACGCTGACACTTGGGGGGGACCCAGAGGAATGCGCGTTTGTGATCGTTATCCGCAACAGGGACTGACCATTGATAGACCGCTGCTTTGGAGATATTGGTTAATAACAGCATTGCAGCAAGTGCGATGACCGGGAGGGTGTGTTTAAGGTGTGTGGACATTGTGTAGTCTCCGGAATTTGGTATCGGAGCCCCGGGGGTTAAATCCTACGGGCTTTAATGTGTTGATGATTACTGAAGGTATAGGACGACAGTGGATCGTGGTTTAATATTTAATGTGTCGTTGGGTTTGGCAGTTGTTTTATTGACGAGTTCTTTGATGATGCCCGTATGTTGGGGGACGGTCAGGTCAAAGGTCTTGTTAGTGGTCATGTTCATGGCGATGACGTATGGGCCATAGCGGAGGGTGTAGAACTGACCTTTGCCAGCGAAGATATTTTCCTTGCCGGGTTTGAAGTTTTTCAATACATCATCAGGGAGTTTGGCGATGGGTTGTTCTTCACCAGCCAGCGCGTTGTAGAGTCCGAGTTGTTTGGCTTTGCGTTCATGTCGCCCTGAGTGCGGTTCGATGGTGTGGTCACGCCGTTTGTAGACCATGCCACTGTCGTCAAAGATGACATCCTGCGTGACGGTCGCATCGCGTTCGAGGGTTGGCGTCATGTAATGCACGCGAGCCAGAAAATTCACTGCATAACGAGCACGCCAGTACAGCGAGGCATAGAAAATCTCGTCACCGTTTTTAATTGCCACCACCCCGTCTTCTTCATCACTGAATACAAAGTCCGGCTGGCCTTTAGCCATGGGCAGGCGATAGGGTTGATCAGGCTGAGCCTTGAGCAGTTCCAATTCACCGGGCGTTTCAAGCAAGCCGCAAGTGACACGCACCATGCGTTCACCCATCTTGTGCTTTAGTGATGCGTAGAACTGGTTGTCTTCAAACATTTGCTGGGCATAACCAATGAGTTGCGGGTCCAGCGTCAAAGCAGCAGCTTGCAGGGATGACCCATCACGGCTGTCACGTTGCCCATACACGATGTAGCCTGGGTAATGTGAATCACGCCAGCCGACGGGGGTTTCAAGAAACATCGCATGATTGCCATCGGCATCGACACCGGGGTAGCGAAACACCGCGCGGGCCTTGGTGATTTTGACGAGTTGGGCCAGGATTTTAGGATCACCGGGCTGGTCGATTGCAGGGCGCGTCGCATCGTAAATGTGGGCAACCCAGTCGACGACTTCGCCGTAGTTGCCGACATAGCCTAACTCTTTGGTGAGTCCTTTCTCGGTGAGTTGCATGTAGTTGTCACCCAGGGGCTTTTGCAGACCGTTGTCGGTGACACTGCCTAGCCAGGGCTCAATGCCAACCGCGCCGTAGAGGTATCGCAAGGCGGTCGGTTCGTCCCATGCTTTGTCAGGTGTCAGGACACGCACGCCACGGTTGGCAAGGTACGTGTACAGGTCAATGATCATGGCCTGATTGGTGTATTGGCGGCGATGACGGATGTGCCAGTCGCGCGAATAGACAAGCATTTCCGACCAACCGGCGCGACGGGAGATGCCGTCGGCACCTTCAATTTTCTCATCAAGTATCGGCTTGAATTGTTCAGCAAGTAACATCACCGTCTGACCGTTGGGGCCGTACCCAAACCAATCGGGGTTCCAGGTGTCCTTGGCATACTCGGCATCACGGGGGTTGGCTTTGTACTTGACATATTGATGATCCAATTCCTTGGCCAAACGTTCGATGACCTCGGGCTTGTGATACGCAGCGGTCCATGGCGTGTGATATGCCTTGGCGATCATGACCATGTTCATCTGCCCCATGTTGCGATTCTTCTCAGCAAGGCGGCTGATCATGTCCTTGTTCACGCGTTCTTTGGCAACTTGCAGCACTTCAACACCCGGCGTCTTGCGCACTTTGCGTGTCGGGGCGACGCCTTGAACTTCACTGCTTGGTGGATTAAAGCAGGTGTCGGTGTGGGTGTAGGCTCCATAGATACCGCGTGAGGGTTTTTCGAGTACTTTCTGGAAGCGCTCCCAGGTGTTGCCATAACCCCAGATGCGACCCAGGGCGCGAATCTCAAGTTGGATATCCGTCTTGCCCTGCGTCATGGATTGGGGCAGGGGCAATGTCTTGTACACAAAGCGTCCGGGATACCGCGGCTCATCGGACATGACATCCAGAATGTCCACGTCACCGAGATGGCGTTGGCCGACTTGCTTGCCATTGGCAAAGAGCAGCAGGCGACCACGATCCAAACCATGATCGCTGCCCCAGAGTTTGACAGTGATGTAGGTGGTGACTTTGGGATCTACTTTCAGGTCAAAGGCGACTTTCCCGCCATCCCATGAGGCAGGAGTCAACGGCAGGAGTTGGCGGGCCGATTGCCCCAATGCGCCATCAATGACCTCTGAGGCGGTGGGTACAAGCTCATGAGCCTGTTCTGAAGCAGGGTGACCAAACTGAATCTGATCCAGGATGGGTGATGTCTGAGCCGCCAGAGACAGGGCAATGCACATCGTCAAAAGCAGGGGCAGAATGGATCTCATTACGATATTCCTTCCAGATTGCAGTCGTTTGGAGTCAACTAATCTTAGGCATATAATGGTAATTATCAATGAAACTTTATAAGTTTTTCACAGTGTTCCCAAATGGAGACGTAAGTTAACCTTCATGGTCTGGATTTAGACATAGAAGGTTAAGCTGTTCTAAAATATTGGATTACAGACGATTATTCAGGTTTGACAAGTACTGGTTCGATCAAAATCGTGATCCGGCTGGGTTCATCCTGATTGGCAAAACGCCAGGTGAGTTGTCGAACCGCCTGCCTGCCGATCATCTCAGTGCGAATGTCGATGGTGGCAGGTTTGGGATTCAGCCGCGAGATGATCTGTTTTTCGTTGTCACATGAAATGATGGACATATCCACCATCGGCTTGATGCCCAACTCCATCATGACCATATACAGGTCAGGCAACACGGCATCCGACGCGCAGCAGATGGCGGTGGGGCGTTGATCCTCGGGCATGGATTTGAGCTGCTCAATGTGAGGCCTCAGATTGCCCAGGGGGTCTGCCGCATGGTTTTGCGGTTCTTTGGTTTGCAAGTCAATGACACTGCCACCGGCGGATTCCATGGTCTCTTTGAAGTCTATTTGACGTCGGGCAAAGGCGCTGTGAAAAGTGTCGAAATTCAGAAATGCGGTGCGTTTGTGGCCAAGCTCCAAAAGGTGATTCGCAGCCATGGGACCGACGGACTTGTTATTGTAAATAACTCTGTCACAGACATTAATCACATCGTCATAGCCACGCATCAAGCCGACCGACGGGATGTTGGCAAGCTTGTTTCGGATCGCTTGGGACAGTGAGGTGACCTGCCCCATAAGCAGGATGCCATCCACCTGATCCGACGCCAGACCCGCGGGGAGGGGTTGGTTGGGATCATAGCCTGCAAGCACCAGGTTCAACCCCGTCTCACGCAGCGCGATTTCCACGCCATGTAGCAAGGACGGGAACACCGGCATGCGGTAGATTTCGTGTGGCTCAAATCCCATCACCAGCATCATCACGTTGCCGGTCCGGATGCCTTTGCGTGATATTGGTTTGGGGCCAGGCCGACGCACCGAGGGTTGATATCCCAGGCGTTCCATGGCATCCAAAACGTTTTGGCGGACACCTTCGGTGACGCCCGGCACGCTGTTAATCACGCGGGAAACGGTGGATTTAGACACCCCGGCTTCTTTGGCTACATCGATAATTGACATAATGAACCATTCTAGGCTAATTCCTGAAACAAGTCGCCTTGTTTCCCGAAATTTTTGCCGTTACTTGATGTCGGTCACTTCAAAAGCCAATTGACCTTCTGCACTGTCCAAACCGGATACCTTCACCTGCTGGGTGCGTCCGTCGAGCAGTTGCACCTGCACCGTGTTGGCATCGATGGCTTTGGCCGTCTTGATCACCGGCTTGCCCTGATGGACTTCGAGCACGGTGAGGTAGCGGGCATTTTTGCCGGTGGTGCGGTGACTGTAAATCCGACCCAGTTGGCTGGAATCTCCAAGGGGATAATCACTGCCGATGCGTCCGACGAATTTGACTGCGTTTAGGCCGGTCAGATCAATGCTGATCGTCGCATCCTGTTTTTGATCACTGGGATTGGCTGGGACGGATTTGGCAAACGGCTTACCGGCGATGTGAACTTCGCCACCATAATAGTCTTCGCCTGTCACCGGGGTGGCCACAATGTTATCACTTTGGATTTTCAGATCCGCCAGATACAGCGTCTTACCCTCGGCGGTGATGATGGCAGGATCGCCCCAGAAAATGCTCTTGTTGCGATAGCGTTTTTTGGGATCAATTTTCGTCTTGAGTGTCAGGATTTTTTTGCCAGTGATGTCGACATTGATATCACGTGCACCGAGCAGCCATGCGCCGGTCTTGTCATCGACAAGTGTCTGCCCATCTGCGACGACTTGATACCACAAATGCTTGGCGACACTTTGCGGGGTTGCCATGTGTCCGACGATCACTTCACGTTGCTGGGTTGGCCAGACGGTATAAGCATCAATGTGCAGTTGTTCGGTTGCTTTGTCACTGGGGGCTTTGACGGGAATGGGATTGCCCGGTTCGTAGTGTTGGACGAACTTGGCTAACGTCGTGCCGGTTGCGGTATAGACATCGTTATCCAACACGAGTTGGCCGTTACCCAATGGGTTGGTGTCGAACTGCGGGCGTTGTTCTTTGAATGTCACGTTCTTGCCGGTGACTTGAGTAAAGCCCTGGAATTGAAGCAGTGCATCAAAGCGATGTTCCTTGTCTGCCTGCACACTGTCAGCTAGCAGCACAAAATCATCGGTCACCACCATCGCTCGGCGGCTGCGGATCGGTTCAGAATAATCGTTGACTTTGCCATACCCCGGATCAACTTCCACATCCGGCAGGTAGCGTCCTTCATTCCACTGCTTGGCTTTGAAGTCGCCTTTCCACCAACTGTAGCACAGTCCACCATAAGGCGGGTTGGCCCATTGGCTGACATTCTCCACTGCCATGGCCTGGAATTTTTCCCCTTTTTTGTAGGCTAAAACCTTGGATTGGGCAGGCATCTGCATTTTGCCATCGACGATCACCATGCTATGGGTAATGGAGTTCTGCACGAAGAAGCGATACATGTAAGGGAAGTAACTCCACCAACTGGTTCGCGTGGAGGTTGCGATTTTCCCGAAGCGTCGCAGATACACCATATTCAAACGGTCGTAGTGTCCGTGGTAGCCGCCGTGCGTACCGTATTTAAGGGCGACTTGATATTGCTCATGCGGTGTTTGCGTTTGGGCTTGGGATCGGAGGATGGCAACACCTGCGTTATCACTTTTAGTCGTCGGGAGTTTTTGTCCCTTGGGCGTGACGGGCAGTTCAGGAACACCGTAAAGCAGGTTGCGCTTTTTGACATCACCACGCTGGACAATGTCTGCATAGCGTTTGTCACCATAAGCTGCATAGGCCAGGTCATAACGCGACGTGGTTTCACCCAGTTCAGGATTGGCATCGTTGATGCCGAACATCTTGCCATCTTCATTGAGCAGTTCGGTAAGGGAATTCCACATGTCTTTGATCTGACGACCAGGACGCGTATTGGGTCCCCAGAGATTGAAGTTAATGCCGTGTTCGCCTTCACCAACTTCATCGTTACCCACCTTGGCACCCATGCGAACGTCGTAGCTGAACACTGCGGGATAAGTCTTGTCCAGGAAGTTTTCACCCCATGGTTTAAGGGCTAAACCGATCTCGGTGTATTCCTGAGCACACCAGAGATTGTAGCCTGGGGAACATTCATACCACCAGCCATCATCCATGACGCCTCGGCGAAGTTGCCAAACCAGACAACACGGGCCGTTGAGATATTCATCGAGTTTATCCCAATCCTGCACAGCTAACGCACAGTACACCGCACCTGTCAAAGCGGAGATATCCCAGTTACCAATCCCTGCTGGGTATCGGGAAACAAAGTCCATGTAAATGCGCAGGCTTGCTTCGATTTGCTGTTGGTCTTGATCGCTTAACAAGCCACTGTCACGAATCGCATCGTAACTCCGCGCGATGTTCTGGAAGAAGTGTCCTTCCTGTACCCATGCTTGAGAACAGCCTTGAAGTGTGCTTGGATAGCCTTGCGTTGGATCACTTAACCGCATGAGAAACGTGCGGACTTTCTGGGCATATTTTGCATCACGGGTGAGCTGCCAACTGATCGCCGAGGCCACAAGGTTGTGTTCCTGGGGCGTGTAAAAGACATAACGCTGGCCGGTCTCTTTGTTGCGACGGTTCACGTCCAGTTCCGGGACGCGCCATTTGTCTGCGCGTTTGATCTGTTCATCAGCAAGATACTTGGCCCATGCGTGTGATGCGACTTTATCGCGCACATTCTGCCAACCGTCTGCGGTATGCCAGATCGAAGGTGAAGGCATGCGTGCGATGGTGGTCAGTTGAATCGATGCTGCCTGGTCTTCCCGACCATTGGGCGTTGCAACGACGGTCCATGTTTCGCGAGCACCTGCGGGCATGCGGTCGACCATCTTCGCTGAAAACGTCACGTTGGTGGATTGACCTGCTTTGAGTGTGACCTGTTCAACTGACAGATTGGGCGTGAGGACTTCCCAGCCGACGCGTTTGAGCCGAAGGTTAATCGCCTGCGTGGTATGGGTGCAGTTGTAAAGCGTCAGATCATACGTCACCGTTTGGTCTTTGCTGGCAGGCTTGGAGGTGATGTCCGCCATCATTGCCACGGTTTGGCCGCGTTGAAGTTGCACGTTGCGAAGGTTTAGTTGGGTTTGTCCTGAAGCGAGTTTCCCCTGCATGGAGATGCCGGTGACAAAGTTGAGATGGATCGGCTTGATACTTTCAGATGCGCGGAAGCTGTCCACGGGGATACTAAGCGTCTGCCAGCCTTTGCCGGTGATTCGTAGCTTGACGGGTTTGATGTCTTCCATCTTGTCACGGGTTCCGCCGGACGCCTGGGGCCAATGGAGCCTGACAGACATATCAAGCGTATCGCCTGCATCGGGGAGTTTGACCTCCATGGACAGAATCGGCCAATCCCACCAATCCGCCGAAGGATCAAAGCGTTCAAAGAATCCCAGCGTGGCCTTAAAACCTTTCGAGTCGGCATTGCCCGGATACATGAAAGCTGCCTGTTGGGATAAGTCCCAGATCGCGCCGTTGTCTGTTTGTTTTAAGCCCGTCCAACCTTCAAGGGTTTGGAGATTACCCAGGGGCTCAATACTCTGCGCGTTGCTCAACGTGCTGATGGACAGCAATAAGCAGCATGCGATTTTGAATAAACGTAATGAAAGCTTAAACATCTTTGCAGTCTCCGTGCGATGGTTCTGAACTGTGGATTACTTCATGCGCAAGGGGGGGGAATTCCTCAAGCCCCTTGCCCCGGGGGTTAAAACCCCGCGGGCTTTATTTCAAATCACGAACGATGTGGGTTGTCTTGTGTCAGTTGGAGTACAAATAAATTACTCAGCGACCGGTAATGCGTCTGCTACGATTGGTTCTTTGGCTTGCATTTTTGCAAACGGTGCGGTGTCGCGTTTACCGATGAGGTACAGGATTAACCCCAGTCCGCCGATGCTGCCCCCGCAGAAGACAAAGCACATGCGACCCCATGTCGGGTTAGGCAATAGCATCAATGCCAGAATGAATCCGCCGAACACCATGCAGAGAATACCGACCACGTGGTAATGCTTGCGGTCTTCTGACCAGCCGGCGATGTGTTCTTTTTGCGGGTCAATGGGGGCGTGCATCTGCGTGAAAAATTCATCGACCTGTTTGTGATACGAAGGCTTGCTGAATCGGGCAAAGGGGATCGTCGCGCAGAACCAGCCCAGACAGACCGAGAAAACCACTGCCGTAGTGATGGCAATATTCATATCCGTGATTTCGTTTTTCGTCAGGTCCGGGAGCCATGTCAACCACTGCTGCATATTTTCAGGCGTGAGCATGGGTCGCAAGCCAAAGCCTGCAAGCATCCCCACCAAGACCGTCGTCCAACCTGCCCATGGGGGAGTCCGCTTGATGAACATGCCAAAGAACAAGGGAACCGCCATCGGCATGCCGATCAGTGCTGCAAGAAGCAGAATCAAATCAAAGAGCGGCATCTGTTGGAAGGTCGAGAAGACCAGGCCGACTAATATTTGAGCGACCCCTAAAATCGCGGTGGAAATCTTGCCAATGAAAATCTGGCGACCTTCACCAGCATTGCTGTCAACATGAATGATCCAGAAATTGCGGACAAAAATGCCTGCACTGCGATTCAGACCACTGTCCATACTCGTCATCGTGGCTGCAAAAATCCCGCACACCAGCAGCCCCAGCATACCCTTGGGCAGAACCGCCATCGCCATGGCCACATACGCCGCTTCGGATGGATTTTTCAGTTCCGGGAATTGTGCAGCAAGATCAGGCAACACCTCGCGTGCGGCAATGGCGGGGATGATGAAGATCGGGAAAATGATCACCGTGCCAATGAGCGTGAACCACAACGCGCGACGGGCGTCTTTGCCAGTTTTGCAAAACACAAACCGTGAAGCGCCTGCAATGATGCTGTTGTTCTGGACCAGTTGATTGATGATCAAGGTGATGCCGAAGATCCAAAGCACAGCAGGGCGATCGAACTGTGTCCAGTCCAAATGTTCCGGTGGCATCTTGTCGATCAAGCCCGAGAGTCCGCCGACGGCAGGATGGGTTAACGCCAGAAAGCTGATGACCAGTGTGATGCTTAATATGGTGAGCATCTGCACGAAGTCCGACGCCATGACCGCTTGGGAACCGCCGACGATGGCAAGTGTCGTTGCGATGACACCCAGGACAATGATGATGGTGCTGATGGGCAGGTTAAAGACCACGGACATGAAGATGCCGATGGCATACAGGGAGATGCCCCCGAAGATGATGCCAAAGGGGACGGGAAGCCACGTGAAGAACTGTTCATTGGCGCGACCGAATCGTTTGGCGACGGCTTCAATGCCGGTGATCACACGCATCTGTCGAAACAGGGGGGCAGTGTAAAACGTGAAGATGGTGGCAATGGCGTTGGCAAAGGCAAGGATCAAAAAGAAGGTCCCCGTGGAGTAGGCTTTGCCCGCGCCACCGGTAAACGTCCATGCAGTGAATGAAGTCACCCATGCCGAGGCACCGACCATCCACCAGAGCATCCCGCCACCGCCGCGGAAGAAGTCGCTGGCTGTGTGCGAAAAACGCTTGTACGCAGGCCCGATGGAGAGGATCAGGCAAAGGTAGAATCCGATGACAAAATAGTCGACCAGTGACATACTTCTAAACCTTATGTCTGTGACGGCATGAAAGCGAATCAACCGTCAAAAAAATGACCCATTAAAAAGGACGTGGGGACTCACAGCATCATTCGCACGATTTTCAGAGAAGGGTTTGGCTGAAAGGTGCGTGCTGGGGTATCCCCCCCGTCCACAGTGCCTGCTGATTGATTGGGGCTTTGTGTGCCCTGTGAAGATCGTCCCAGACCGTTAAGCCGGGGACGATTGAGTGTGTATCGAAGTTGGGTTTATTGGTAGGCTTCGTTGCTGATAAAGTCGAAGATCAAGTCACCGGTATCCCAGCAGGATCGGACATTGTTGTTGTTGCCGCCGGTGGTCATGTTAATGGAGACCAGTCTTGCTGAACCGTCAAGGAAGAAGGTGGAGTTGGTGCCTTTGATGTGCGATTCAACACCCCAACCCGACCAGTAAGTGGAGTTGCTGTTGACTGAATCCACATGGGCGATCTTGTACATTTCTTTCCAGAAACGATAACGGGCATTGCGTCGAGCAGTCGTGGGAGTTTTGTCTTCGGTGATCCCAATGGTCTTGCTGGGTTTGGCGATACGGCCGTCGTCGGACTTGAGACCCTTACAGACGTAGGGGTAAGTTGCACTCAAAGCCGCACAGTCAGGACTACCTGACATCAGGCCGTTCATGCGGTAGGTGACTTCAGCGCCGCCACCGTCTTCGGGGATGAAACCAGAGTTGCGACGGATGTCCGGGCAGTAGTAATTCACGCCGTCTTTGCGGGTGCCCATGTAGCCTTTTTCATAGAAGTATTCAAACCAACCTGAGCCGTTGTAATCATTGTTGTTGCTCATCGCACCTGTATTGTGCATTACCATCGGAGGCCAGTAACCATGATCCGCTTCAAACGAGAAGCTTGCGGTGCCCGTCTGCTTCATCATTGTCAGACACGAAACACGGCGAGCCGAAGCTCTGGCTTTACCAAGTGCTGGCAAGAGAATCGCCACCAATAATGCAATGATGGAAATCACGACCAACAGTTCAATGAGGGTGAAACCGCGATGGCTTGATTTGCGGATCAGACGGTGCGAGTGGGACTTGTTCATGACCTGTTCCTTTTTGAAAGGCGTTGTTCTCTTCATGTTGGAATACGCGCTTTCTGGAAAATCCCGACTCACAATCAAACACTAACTTTTGTGCAATGCTTGTTGTCTATTTTACGATTTGAGTGGTGGGCATTTCCAGTTTTTTTGGTATTCCTGATTAATAGTATGACGCTCGAATATAATGTCAAGAAACAAATCAAAGAAATTCTCTGAATTAATTCCCGGTAATTTAATTGCAGGATGAGCCTATCCAGTGGGGGGTAATTGCCGTTGGCCTAAAGGTCATAAAAAAACCGACCTGTTTCAGGGCAGGTCGGCATGTCCATTATGGGTAAAAAAAGGGGCTGTTTGGGTCCAATTGGGGTGTTTTGATTGCGTTTGTTGCCCAAGATTAAATCTGATTGATCAGGGGTTGACCGCTGATATATCGACGCAGTTCCTGGAGCATGGTTTGTCCCATACGCTCACATTCACGACCACGCGAACCAGCGATATGGGGCGTGATCACCACGTTGGGCAGGTCCCAGAGCATAGAGTCTGCAGGCAGAGGTTCAGGGTCTGTCACATCGAGAATCGCCAGCAGGTCTTCGCGTTTGGCCAACACCGGATCGCAGCTTGGGTGATCAATGATCTGTCCACGTGAGGTATTGATGAGGCTTGCATCAGGCTTCATGGAGGACACGAGTTTGCCGGTGATCATGCCTGTCGTTTGTGATGTTAATGGGGTGTGTAATGAGACGACATCACTGGTTGCAAAGAGTTCTTCGAGACTGACATATTCAATGCCAAATGCTTCTTTAAGTTTCGCATCGCGATGGATGTCATAGGCCACAATTTTCACATCCATTGTAGCCAGGCGTTCGGCAACAAGACGACCAATCTCCCCCAGAGAGACAAGGCCAATCGTTGAGCCGTAGCAGGATGGCCCGTCGGGCAGTTGAGTCCAGATGCGTGTTGCCTTGAGTTTGCGAACATGATGCCACACGTGTTTAAGACACATCACAATTTGGGCAACCGTGAATTCGGCAACAGGCAACGAGTTTTCTGAAATGGCATTGGTCACCACGATATCACGCTTACGAATCCCATCACACATGAAATAATCACATGAGCCTGCACCGTAAAAAATCGCTTTGAGATTGGGTGCTGCTTCAAGGATCGCATCGTTAAAAACCGGGGCGCGCCAGCCAGAGAAAAGCAGCTCGACATCGTTTAGCAAAGTGGGATTCGCTTCGACTTGCAAGGCAGTGACAGGCGCGCCAGCACTCGTTACATGCTCCATGATTTGTTGCTGTAAGTGAATGGGGTAAATCCATTGCAGTGCATCTTCATCAAGTACGAAACGCGCTTTGGGTAAGGCGCAGCCGTTGCGATGATGCAATCCTGAAAGTGTTTGAATAGAGGGTGTGGCTAAATTACGTGTCACGCCCGTACTCCTGTAGCGTTAGTGCTGTTGGTTTGCAAAGGGGTTAAATGGTTAGTCAGTTCAAAGCAGTCAAAGTCCGCAAGCAATTGCTGTTGATCCATATCCACCGCGCACAGGCCAATAAAGGCGCCGGTGAAATGAAGTCCGTCTCCGTAGTCGTCTGAGAGTTTGCTGCCATCAAACACAGGGCCGATGGTTTGCCAGTTTTTGGCATCTTTGGAAACAGTGAATTGTAAGTTTCCCTCGGTAAAAGAAGCACAAAGATGGCATTTGTCCCAGTCGTTGACCGGGATTTGCACGTCGCGCAATTCTTCATATTGCCCATCATCACAAAACATGATGCACAGGACACGGCCATGTGTTTCGTCGTGTGTGAGATGTAAGAAAAAGTGTGTCTTGGTGTCGTACCAGCAAATCAAACCTGCCATCTGCTGATAGGTTTTGGGGGCTGCTTCGAGCACGGTCTTGGCTGTGCAAGTGGGTTCGGTCAAACGGACTGCTACGAGGCTTTGTTCAAAAAGGGATTGACAGGATTCACGCCCTCGCAGTCGCAGGTGCCCCGGACGCGCTGAGAGTGACAGCCATGATTCCTCGGCAGGAACGCGCAGTGTTGACCAGTCCAGAGCCAGAGTTGTGCTGTTAAAGTCATCGACAAAGCAGCGAGTTTTATTGTCCATGGCATCCTGTGACACATCTGGGATTTCGACTTCCAATGCAGGCAAAACACCGCCATCCGAAAGTCGCAGCCAGCCGTCGTGTGTCCATGTGACTTTCTGTATTGCCGTTTCGCGTCCCATCATGCAGCGTCGATTCTTGCCGACCGGCCGACTGCATAAATGTGCCATGTACCATTGGCCATCAGGTGCTCTGACCAACTCGCCGTGTCCTGCTTTTTGCAACGGATAGTCAGGGTGATCGCGCGTGGTCAATACCGCAGGTTGCGGGTCAAGTTCATACGGCCCAGTCACCGACCGACTCCTCGCCATGGAGATGCCATGGTTCCAACCGGTACCGCCTTCAGCAAGCATCAGGTAGTAGTACTCGTCATGTTTATAAAGATTCGGGCCTTCGATGAGAAGGTCTTTTTCGAGCAGCTTATGGATGGGGCCAACTAATTTTTCTTGTTTCGCATCGAACTCCTGAAGGATAATGCCAGCAAAATTAGGGCGATGTGGTCGGTGATCCCACTGCATGTTTACGACCCATTTACGACCATCCGCATCGTGAAACAATGATGGGTCAAAACCACTGCTATTCAAGTACGTCGGTTTGGACCATGGGCCATGTATTGATGGTGAGGTGATCACAAAATTGTGGACATCCTTGTAGGCGCCGACTCGCGTCCGTACCAAGGTGTAAACCATATAAAAGAGTCCGTCAGCAAAACTGAGACTCGGTGCCCATATGCCAGCTGAGTCAATCATGCCTCGTAGATCAATCTGATCACTTTGGGTTAGCGGATGGCAAATCAGTTGCCATTGAACCATATCTTTGGAATGGTGGATTGCTATCCCAGGCAGCCATTCGAATGTGCTGGTGGCTAGATAAAAATCTTTGCCAATGCGACAAATTGAAGGATCAGGATTGAAGCCTTGCAGAATTGGATTTTTTATTTTTGCCATATCATTCTAATAATAGCTTTTAGCTGTGTAGAATTCCACTGTAAGTTTCAAAATAATTCCCATTAGTTTATTGTATGAGTGCCGTTATTGTCACGGCGATGGGTTTAAAACCCTCGCCTTCAGGCGAAACCTTTAGGTTTTACAATTTTTGTCCATTTGAGGTTTGGAATACGTTTTGGTT